>Ga0209700_104279_pt1 | contig 26029 bp, 8 predicted proteins | sample SiratroredBW_FD_187528 | JGI IMG/M metagenome (GOLD analysis project Ga0209700, IMG submission 187528) | Root nodule microbial communities of legume samples collected from California, USA - Siratro red BW (SPAdes) (version 2) | ecosystem: Host-associated > Plants > Roots > Nodule | place: USA...
TTTATTTATATATATATATATATATATATATATATATATATATATATGAATAATTATTTATAATTATTTACAATTAGAATTAGTATAAATATTGTTACGATAACTTTTTAAGATATAGGTTTTTATTTGTCAAAATATATATAATATATTTTTTGAAATCTATGTACTATTTGATGTGACAATCTCTCAAATAGAATATATCAAAGGTAAATATAATAAATAATTTATAAAATCATAATAAAGTAACTGAATATAGGAGGATGGACCAATTCTTTAGGCTCAATACTATGTTTATAAATACAAGTCACAACATAAAATGTATTTTTAAACTCTGATATATATTTTGCATACTCTAACTCTAAACTGACTTGAGTGCCTCTTGAGACTACCTCTTCCGAGACGTGGAATTTGAAAGGCTTGGAACAATAAGAAAGGAGCAACATGAGGAACAATCAAGGAAAGGAGTAACATGAGGAGCAATCAAGGAGTAATATGAGGAACAATCAAAGAGCAACTCTAGAAGGCAATGTTGTTACTGGAACCAACCCGTCTCTTATTTCTTCATCTTCTTGCTTTTTCTTGTTTTTATTCTTACTTCTTCTTCTTCTTATTCTTATTTTTTCTTGTTCTTGCTTTTTCGGGTTTTTTTTTTTTTTTTTTTTTTTTTTTTCTTTTTTTTTTTTTTTTTTTTTTTGTTTTATCTTTCTTGCTTCTTAACAAGAAGAAAAGAACATAATAACAAAAAAAAAACAAGAACAAGAATAAATATAAAATTATAAACAAAAACTTAAATATAATTTTATTCCCTTAAATTTGATCTAAATTTGTTTCTTATTTATTGAATTCAAAATTAATTATTTATTCCTATAATTCTAGAAAAAATATTTGTATTTATTTATCTAAATATTTTCTGCTATAACGTTATCAAAATTAACCCTTCAAAGAAAATAAATATATGATTAAATAATTATAAGAATAAAAATCAAAATATGAAATACTTGTAAGTATTAATCAAATCATATAAATGAGAAATGAAAAATTGAGGCAAAGATTATAAAAAAATCAATTTTCATATTATAGGAGTAAGTATTAAACATAAAAAAAATTACTGGAAATAGACAAGATTAAAAATACATTTAAAAAATTAAGATCTTATAAAATAATTTTAGAATAGAAGCGTTATAGTAAAATAACACTTAAATATTTTATTATATAAAAATAAAAAGTTTATATAACAGAAAATTCAGTTATTCAGTTTTATTTTATTATAAATATTATCTCTATGGAATTTTTTTTATAAGTGAGGATCGTTTGTGAGTGAGGTATTAACATTTGAAGAATGTTTCTGCTCGAGAAGGAATGTACTAATGTGAAAGAGAAACTCTCACTTGAAAGGAAGATTGTTAGGTATTCAAGTGTGAGTCTAAGTCTCACATTGAATATAAACAAAAAAATTGAACATTATATGAGAAAGAAGACCTACAAACCTAATGTCTTAAGGTTTCGAGTTGAAGGTGATGTCATTCTCTTATGTGGGTCTGACTCTTGTGTCATTCTTGTTTAATATCCCCGATTCTCTCTTTCTTAGAGTCAAAATTAAGTATCATGTTTGGATTATAGGATTTAAAGCTCTTTTTAAGTGACCAAGCTTCTATTCAGATAAGGGAAGTTATTTTAGTTAGAAGTTTGTTTTATTTTGAAATGAAACGCTAAGTTAGAAGACCTGTGGGGGTGATGTAGCCACCATGTTCCACAAATTTCTTGAAGGTTTTTGTCATGTATTGAATTGAAATTGTGTGATTGATGATGGTAGTATAAATATTTTAGATTTTAATGATTTAGTGATTTACATGTTGATATTGAAAAAAATTCTTGGACGTGACTGAATTGTTTGAAATGAAATCAATAATGAAAGTTGGTTGCTTGAATTTGAAATTAAAATAATTCAAAATAATTAAATAAAATTAAAAATTATCATGAAACTAAAAAAATAATGTTTAATCTAAAAGAATTTTGGTGTCAAATTTTTCTACATGACATATACTTTTAAAAAAGATTATGAAAAATTTCTTTGGGTTATGAATAAAAAACTTAGAAGAAATTTATTGAGAAAAAAATGTGATAAATATTTCTTCTAGACATATAGTTCTTATTGGTAATTTAGAACTTATGTTGTAATATGATAGACTTCTCGTATTTAGATAATGTTGGCGTATTCAAACTAGTTAACACGTATAAAATTCTTTTGACGATCAAGGCAATTGTTTACTGTTTGAACAAGTGTTAAAGGAATAATAGTCTTACTTTTAAGAGGGACTTTTATATTCATAGTAATGATAATGGACTTTCCTATTATGGGTTCGTGCAGGGTACTCTTTACGGAGACCCATAATTATTAGTGTCCTTAAGTAAGATAACTTATATTAATTTATGTTTTTCTATTTAATTATGAATATGTATCTACATCATACACTTGGTCTAGCCTAAGAAAAGAGGCTGGTTATGATAACGTTTTTTGTCGCACTTCTCAAAATGTTTCAAAGCTGACTTCTACTTATAGGAATTTATATACATATGATACACATATTGTTTATGAATTTTTAAACTTCAGAAAAATTGAATTTTTTTATAATTTTTAAATATTGTTCACAATTTTTTTGTGTGAAAAATATCATTTTTTTTCTTATAGTGTCATGTAAGGGAAGATACAAATTTAAAATTTTAATATCCATATATATTGTAACACCTCAATTTAACACTAAGCTACACTAACAAGTGATTTAAACATACATATATACATAAATATATTAAAATCTATACATCCCTCTTTTTAGGGATTTTAAAACAAAATCTATTTACATATAAACATAATGAAGAGTTTTTTAAAATATTTAAAAAAAATCTATAGTAGACTCAATCAAAAGCGTCCTCGATTGGTTCATCACATTACCCATTCTCAAGTATAACACAATCATCATAAATAGAAAACTAATCCACAAACACGAGTAAAAAAGGATAAGCTATGAATTAAAAGATTTGTCATATAATCTTTGATCCCATATATAATAAATATTTAACACATATCAATCTATTCATATAATCTCTCATCCAACTCATAATGTCTTAACTCATGACATCAAACAATAAACAAACTTAACTCTATTTCTAGAATACTCGTGTATTATATAGACCCCAAGATATGCACTTGTCATATAACTTCAAACTTTGTGAATCCACAATCTTGTATGACAAAGTTAGTCACCCCTATATTTTAAGTTACACTCATCCAATTCAGACCTCTTTTGACTCTCACTACCTACCTAGTAATGTTTATTTATTTAATTCCTATTACTAGTAATTACTAGTAGACTTAGGATATAAATCACTGTTGAACATATCCTTAGACAATACACGTTCAAATCAACCTAGGCACAGATATTATTTTCCCTGAAAATATTATGCCTCGATCATGACCAACTCAATCATCTCTTTAACATATCATATCCTACCACTATATCACACACAACATTCACTATCCACATGTAGTTCATATCAAACTTATTTAATGCATAGACTTTCATAAGCAAATTGTATAATTGCTTCAATACCATCTAATTCACAGGCCATATTAAACTCACCTCTATCAAAATCAATTTATAAATATTGCACTACTAATTCAAGTATTATTCTCCTACTCAATTCAATTCAATTAATCACACAAATCAAACAATCAAACTCATTCATTAGTCAAAGACCAATTTAGATATGCAAAAATAAATAAATAAATAAAAGAATTTAGCACTAATGATCAAAGATTTATACATTCAAGTATTTTATCCCAGGGTTATATTTAAAGATAGCTAACTAATATAAAACATGAAATTAACTTCTCTTACCTGTCTTAAAATAGAGAACTTTCCAAAATAGTTCCAAAGCCTACAAATCACAGAGGATCTCCTAACCTGCACCACAGAGCTTTGATCAAAGATCAGACTACACCACTAAGATCAAGAACTAATAGAGACCCCTACTGATGCCTTAAATGTCATATGTAAGCAACTTTTCTAAAGTACCTAACAACACTTGAAGATTGACTTAAAGAAATATGAGCAAAAAATGAACTTACTCTGATCAGACACTCTTGCTTTACTTGATGTTAAGAGCTTAGGGGTAACCTTCGATTGTCAGTCTGATGAGAAATGGGGTTAGAAATTTAAAAAGAAGGGAGAGAAACTAAAAAGAACTATTCGTAGAAAGACTATGATTTTGTGAAAATAAAACTTGAATATCAATTTTTTCTATAAATAGGAATTTTTCATTTAATATTAAAATATTCACTACAAAATAATCTTAAATTATCTACGAAAATTACATACAACTGAAAATCTGTATGTAAAATTTGAGTTACATACTAAAATTTACATACGGATTTGTATCCATATGTAAAATCAACATTACATACGAATTTTTACATATGGATTTGCATCCAGGATATTACATACAGATTTGCATCCAGGATATTACATACGGATTTAATCCATATGTAAATTCGTATGTAATATATCCATTTTAAAAATCAGCATTACATACGGATTTGCATCCGGTGTATTACATACGGATTTAATCCATATGTAAATTTGTATGTAATATAACCCATATTAAAAATCAGCATTACATACGAATTTGTATTCAAAGTATTACATACATATTTAATCCATATGTAAGTTTGTATGTAATATAATCCATATTAAAAATTAACATTACATACGAATTTGTATCCAGAGTATTATATACGGATTTAATCCATATATAAATTTGTATATAAATATTTACATTATTATTATTAATTATTATTATTATTATTATTGTTAATATATTATTATTATAATAATATTATTAATATTAATATTATTATTATTATTAACATTAATAACGTTATTATTAATATTATTTTTATTATTATTAATATTTTAATATTATTATTATATTATTATTATTAACATTATTATAAATATTATTATTATTAATATTAATAATGTTAGTATTAATATTATTCATAGTATTAATAATTTTATTAATACTATTATTATTAATATAATAAAATTATTTTTGTCATAAATATTATTAATTATTATTATCATAATATAATAAAACTAACTAAAACAGTGGTAAAAATAATCTTAGAAAATAGATATAATAATTATTATTATATATGGATTTTTAGTTATTACATACGGATTTTGTTGGATATAATGTGATTTAAGTATTCACTTTTACCATTTTTACTAACATTTTTCAGAATGTTACATCTATTCTGTCAAATTTATCGAGCTTAGATAAACTTACGAGGTAACTTGTCCCAAACTTTTTTACATTTTTAATTCATATAGGTATTTTAAATAAATTATACAATAACTTTTAATTATATGTTATTCAAACAATACGTAAAAAAAAATTTAAAAAAGTTAAATATAAAAATTTAAGAATTATATTATATTTTTTAAAACTTACACTTATAAAAAAATATTTAATTATTTTTCAATTTAACTAATAAAATGTTTAATATATATTTATACAACTATGAAAAGATATAATAACAAAATCTCAAAGGTGTGTGTGATGTAAGAAAAATATATCAAATGCGTAATTGGTAACTTGTTAAAAACGGATATTGGTCGTCAAATTTGAAATAAGTTGGTATTGATATACGTGAGTTTAAAATTGTTTACGATGTTTAATAAAACCTGCCTTGATTTTATATTTATATTGTCAAACACCGTATGAAATATTTGTTTTTATTTAAAATATTATTTATATAACAACTATGAAGAGAATATTCACAAAAAAATATTAAAATATTTTAAATTTAAAAATAAGTATATGTCAGGAAAAATATACTTAATAAAAACAATAGCATCTCTTATTATTTTTGGGGTCCTAATCTCAACCACTTTTTCAGCAATCACACCAACACACATAAATGTGTTTTACATTTAACATTGGTCATCTTGCATTATTTCTCTCTTGCTACTATTATTCTGATGTTGTGCCCACAATCTCCAATGAATGCTTATTATAAAATTACATGTTGTTGAAACCCTAATCCTTCCCCCTAGAGAGTCCTACCTAGTTGATTAAAATGGCCAACCCTTTGATGTTTGTTTAACTTCATTGAGACTAAAGTAGTAAAGCCTCCTTTTAGGTATAGTTTTAGGTGAGAACTCCAACATTAGAAAAGAGGAAAAGAATGTTTAGTGAAGTAGGGACAAGGGTAATTGTTTATAGTATACATCACTTGCCATGCATCTAGGCATTAATCTAGTGAACTTCAATAAAGCTATTTATAATATTTTATATTGTTTTTGTCATGATAGAATAAATATATATTTTTAAATACTTTCGTTTTACAAGCAAGTACATAGTAAAAATGATGGTCAAAGGATGAATTTACATGAATTCAGCTTTATAATTGGATGTAAAACTGAACTTTACAGTCAGTAAAAACAAAGCACTGCCAATTAGGTATTATTATAATTCATAAACATTTTATTTAATGGAATATTTCATCATTCAACTATAATTATTTCATGAACTTTCTCATCCAAATTTTTTCACTATTTTACCATCACTTTTCAACTTTTACACATTTATTCACATATTAAATGTCTAATACATACTATTAAATTATCTAGGCATATAAAAATTCTTATTAGTTATTTTTATAAAAAAAACATTTTAATATTAAATAAGAGAGTTGCTAATCAATTTTAAGAAATTTATATTTATGAAACTTGTATTAAGAGGCATTTTTATTAATAAATAATTTATATAACCTACTCCCGTTAGATGCTCTTATGTCAAGAAACTATTTTAACATACTTAAATACTGACATTCTAAAAAAATTATAACAAAATAATAGCATTTTATTTATTCTTTTTAACATTCTGTGTGGCAGATGAGCATATCATAACGCATTTAAACAAAAATTGCAATATAATGATAAAATATGTAAAGAAAATTGAATGTTAAAATATAGTATTAAACTTAAATATTCATTAACCAATCCATCAAAACATATTCAAGTTGATAGATTTGTACCTAAAGCCAAAATAATAAAAACGACAACACATTATTAAATAGAATTTAAATATGTTTACTCTTGTCGTGTTTATAAATTATTATTTTGTTGTGGACAATCATACTTTAAAGTACAGTACACGGCAGCATTTTCCTAGATCACCATAAAGAAAGATAACGTTTTTCTTTTTCAACTTTTTGTGGTATGACTTTGTTTAATTAACCCTTGTTATTCACAAAATTCAAAGTTTCCTTTTATTCAAAGGTGAAAAGTCTTAAAAGTAAGCATTGAATTGCATTGTCATTGTCATTCATGCTATCTACAAAGTAAAATTATAAAAATAAACTATGCAGAATTCCAAATTAAGAAGATCTTGTAAAGGACAATAAAAACAAGGCTATTATATACCAGGAGTGAGTTTAAACTCTCATCCGATTTCTTATAGTTTGAGTTAGGTTAAATTGAGAAAAAAATAAATTCTTTTAATATATATAAATTCTGAATTTTTTTTTTTGTTCAACTAAACAATATTTTTATATTCTAATAAATAGATAAGTCAAATTAGATGAATTGGAAAGTAAAATATATTTAAATTGAGTTATAAAATTTTCAACTCATTGTAAAATAAGTTAAGTTGAATTGATCAACTTTTAACTCCACCTATGACAAATGAATCCTTATAAGGTAGGGTTTTTCACTTTCAACAACTCCTTTCTCTTTATATGTGACCAAAACATGTTCCCATATTTGAAAGTAAAAAAGCTTATGCAAAGAAAACATGGTTTGTTGAAGTTGAGTTGAAACTTTCCCTTGTTAAGTTTTTCAATTTGTTGTTTTCTTTTCTTTTTTCAACGCACCAAAATGCACGCCATGATTGTTTATGTCATATTTGTTGCTGTAGAATGACATTGATTCATCGTCAACCGTGCGTCACGCATGTTGCCAACAATGGTTTTATTGATTTTGGGTCTCAATTTTCTTTCTGATTTTCGATAACTCCATCTCAACCTCATGTTAATGGTGATGTGATGATGTAACTTGCTACATTTTAAGTCTAAAATTGTGGCTCTTCTTCTCTTAGTCAAACATCAAGACAAAAGACTCTTAATTGTGAAAAGGACTCACAAATTTTGAAAGCTCATTCTAGATAATATTTGTGATAATGTTAAAAATAGAGTTTACTATTTTTTTTTTCATATTTATAACATGTATAAGTTTAGTTATAAATTCTATTTTTAACATCAACTTATGAAGAGATGGTAGATTAAAAACACACTTTAAAAAATTATATATAGTTACTTGTCAAATTTCTTGATGTGTGACAAGTCATTGGATTATCAATAGTTAATAATCACAACAACAAAAAATGTGTTTAGAAAAATTAGAAACTTTTATTGATCAAAATTTATATTAAGGATTAAAAACATAAATTTGAAAATGTTCAGAAAGATCATAACTATGTTTGCAATGAGTAACCATCATATAGGTATATAATACTCTCATACCAACATGAAATTCTGCTGTAAAGTCTAATCTTTCTGCTGGATTCACATGGACTTGGTGCATTTGACATATCAAGAAATATTCTATTTTGACAAAGCTGGTTCCATCAATATCAGAAGACACACCATGCTGAAAAAGAAAACTATATGAATTATAAGTTTGCAGATTTGAAGAGACTGCAGCAGTAGAAATTAATGGAGTCATTTAATCATGACATCGATAATTTAAGAGTGGCATGATCTAGAAGAACGATCATTTATGCTAGTAAATTGACTTGTTGATTTGAGAACCTGGTATTTGATATTCGTATGAATTACAATATCTTGTTAGTTATATAAAATTGAATATATTTTATGTAAAATATATTTTTTATTTAAATAATTTTTATTCTAATACATCTAATTATTCTATCTCGTTTATGAGTGAAAATAAAAAACAAATTAAATACATATTTTAAATGAGTAAACTCCTAAGAAAAAATAAGCCTATTTATTTTTTAATGTCTGTGTCCAATGTATGGTTTCTTAATAAATGCTGAGGAAAGGTAATGTTGACCTTAAGATACATAGAGACTTATGTAATCAAGACCTGAGTCAATCATAAAATGATAAATTTTGGTATCCCACCAACTTGCAACCTATAAAATCAACACAATATCTGAATTTGATTTTTTTTTATCTACAAATAACATCTTAGTAGCAAGAAAGTGATTGAATTCAGTTTTAAAAAATACTTGTATAAAAAAACTTTTTATAAAGAGTTTTAGACAGAATAAGAAAAGAAAATATTGATTCCTCTCATTACTTAGTACTATATTTAGTTTTTGAAAAATATTTCACTAATAATTACATATTATAATTATAATTATAATTATTGCTCTAAATTATTTCTGATTAAAAATTAAAGTACTCTTTTTTATTTATTTATCTAATAAATTGTATTAAACATTTTTATACCACAGTCCCTTATGTTCTGTACACTCTCATAAAATAGTAGAAAGATATCATAATCCAAGACGAATAAGATAAAAAAAAAAATGAAATACGGACTTTAATTTAACTAAAATACTTACAAAAAGATTATATTACAAGCTTTTTTGCCAAGCTTAACGTATCTTCTAGTACATATTTTGATGGTGGTACATTTATTTATTTTTTCTGTAAGGAGTTTTTTCATAAATACTAAAAAAAATATACACAAAAAACTTAAAAAGAATAATATTAAATAATATTCATGATATATCATCCATTCTTACATTTGATAAGGTATATCAATTAATCTACTATATCAACTTTAAATTATATTTCGTCTCCTCTTGGAGATCCTACATTGATTAGAGATAAAGTCTTTCAATAGTTTATAATGTAGATGTAAACTTTACTTTACAAGCTAGTTTTGTAAGGTTGAGGTAGACTTAAATTCTATTTTTGATATGGTATCAGAGCCTATCTAACATGGTTGTTGGGCCTATTATGTCACCCACTATCGGACCACCCTTAAATAATATAGTCTCACGCACGAGTTGAGTAGTATGGACATGAAAGGGTGTATTAGAGATCTCACATCGACTAAAAAAATGATCTTCCAATAATTTATAAAGTTGAATTAGACTTAATTTTCATTTCTGATGGTCTCCTACTTTAAAATATATTTATATCTAACATTTGTCAAAGTCTTCAACCAATTTTTATTTATAACTCTTAACTTTTTTCTTATCAATGTGTTAGATTTTAAAACATTTATTTAAAATTTTATTTCGTCTCCTACCTTAAAACATATTTATGAGTTGTGATATGTTAGACACCTTTAACGGTAGTTTACGTTGATTTAATAACTAAAAATAATATTATTTTATTAAAATATAATACTTTTTATTATAAAAAAACAGGTGTGAGATGGGTGTAATTTTTAAACAGTAATATTAAAATATATTTATTCTTTAATTATATCGATATATTCAGGCCAAAACTTTAAATTATATTTCGCTTCCAAACATTAAACATATTTATTCATATAATATTCATCAAAACAAAGGCTTCGACCAATTTTTTTCTATAGCCCTTAATTTTTTTGTTTATCGATGTTTTGGATTTTACACAGTAACGAAACTTTGAATTTTGGCCCAGGAGAAAAAGACCCATTAATTTGTTAGTCAACCGCACTAATTCACCTACAAAGTTTGTTTCCTAATATACTTGTACGAATCATGAGTAGAATGTCTCTATTACAACAAGAAATGAGATGTGTTTGTTTATAAGAGAAAAATATACAAATAAATAAATTCCTAAGTTTTTATGATGGTTTTTATTCATTATTTAATGTTTTTATTTGTCATAAATTTCTAATATTACGTTTGTATCTTAGTGTTTTTTAACCAAAATATACATAACATGTATCTTTGAGTTTAAGTATTGTTAATATAAATAAATAATTAATCAGAAATGAACTTTAAATATTAAAAGATAAATATTATAAAAAATTAAGGTTGGATTATTTGTTTGATCTATTATTATAATATCACACATTTATGGTCAAATATAATATCACACATTTATGGTGAAATCTCTAGTATAATCTATATATCAGGGCATTTCCTAAACCCTATTGATCAAATTTTTATCATATTTTTTTCTTATTATGAAGAACTATTTGATGGAAAGAAAATATAGGTCCGATAAAGATGTTATCTATAAAAGAAATATATAAAAAGAGGTTGTTCAAGTCAAGTTGATTAATAATGACATTATGTGATAACATAGAACAACAAAAAAGTTGCACCTTGGATGTGTTGTTTTGGAAATATTGACAAGTGAGTCTTCAAAGAGAAGTAATTAAGATTTGTGTAAATAAATGTAATTATAAATAATTGTTTAAATAAATTCTCTCTCTCTCTCTCTCTATATATATATATATATATATATTATTTGTAATTTCGACTGTCAAAATTTACTTTGTAGTGACAAGTATTGTAACAATAAAAATTGAAAATTGACAATAAAAAAAAATCAGAAATGATAATCTACAAAATTTTACAATTTCCTTTACATATTTATGTTTTAGTCTTGAGAATTTCTTATTTTATATTTTTTTTCTACACTTTCTCATTTTTTTTTCGCTCTTCACTTTTTAGATTGATTTACTTACTCTTTTATTTTAACATCTTAAAGTTTCATTATTTACTTGCTTTCCAACTTTTTTTTCGTACTTATTCGATTTTTTTTCCTTTCTTCATTTAGCAATTTTTAATTCAATTTTCTTAAAGAAATTACTTTAATCACACAATTATCTTAATCTCAAAATGATTTTATATACAAATGCAGTTTAATTATTAAAAATATTATTTATTTAAAACAATAAATGAGATTTATATTATAATAATTATAAAAGATATTTTTGGAAAATTTTATAAAAATGATGTAATTTTGTACCGATTTTATATTTAAAAAAATTATAGAAATAGATAAGTCCTGCTCACATTTTTAAAGTTGTCAAGTACAAAAATACAATTTTAATAACAATTGAAAATTTACAAATAAATTATTAAAGCAGATCATAACTTTGGTTGAAAACAAACTTTAAAGAAGTTATGTTCATTGAGCATATTTTAATTTATGTTAATATGTTTTAAAAAAAATTTCTTTAAAAATATGTGAAGTCATTAAGGGGATAACTATTTTAGTATAAGAATAATATACAAAAAGTTATGTATGATGTAATAACTCAAAAATTCTATAACATTTCTCTCATTTCACTTTAATAAAAAATATTATAGATAAACGAAATATAATTTCAAACCGTAAAATAATTAATAAACAAAAAAGAGAAAAAAAAGAAAAAACAAAAATATAATAACTTTTTTCAGCTTGAGCGAAAATTGACTCAAGATTATATTTTTTTTTTAAAGTGTTCGCTCGGATGAGAGTTGCAGATTTTTCTGCATAATTCGGTTGCGAGATTCCTCCGTTTTAAGTGAAAGTATCAAAAAATAATTTCTTAACTAAATTAACTTTTATTTACTATCCAAATATTAACATGCATTCAAGGTTCAATGTACAACATAAAGTCTCCAAATACATAAAACCTATATACAAATATATATATATATATATATATATGAAAAAAGAAAGACCAACCTAAAGGTATAAAGTATTTAAATACATCAAACATATATATATATATATATAAGGAGAAAAAGACCAAATTGGGTATCTACTCCTTAAAGTGCTTTAAAATCTGCATATGCGTCTCCTCATGTACATAGTTTAGTTGTCACAATTCATAACACAACAAGATAAATAAGGGTAACCTAGTAAAATAATGTTTTCATAAGGATAAGCTAGTAAAATAATGTTCTCAATATGAGAAAGTAAGAGGAAATGGAGTGAATAGATTTAAGAATTTAAATATCAACTCTTAAGTCAAATAAAAATAGGCTTATCATCCAATCACAATTTGTATACTCTATTTTAAGCCTACTAACTTCACAATGATTCATTTCTAAGCATTGTATCTTGATTTCATTTCAATCCCTAGTACTCTGATTTCATTTCAATCAAAATTATTGCATATGGACTGATCATTCAGTCATAACAATAATCATATCATTTCAATCATTATGAAGCTTATAGGTGTATATGTAACCATGATATCTTGATTTCCTTTCAACCCCCAGTACATCGGTTTCATTTCAACCAAAATGATTACATTGAAGCCTATAAATCAATAATCACACAAAGCATATCAATTCAATCATACTGAAGCATATAGATACATATGTAACCATGACACCTTGATTTCCTTTTAACTCTCTGTACACTAGTTTCATTTCAACCAAAATGATTTCATATGAGTCTACAATTCAGTAATCACACATAACATATCAATTCAATCATACTAAAACATATAGATACATATGTAACCATGATACCTTTATTTTCTTTCAACCCCAAGTACACTGGTTCCATTTCAACCAAAATGATTACATATGAATCTATAATTCAGACATCACATATATCATTTCAATTCCATCATATACAACTGTACTGTACGGTTGACCAAGACATAACCAAATATCATAACAACTTAAGAATTATAACAAATTAGCAAATCATAACATATTAACAGATCGTAACATATTAACCGAATATAACAGATTGACCCAAATACTTCAGGCCCATTACAACACTTATAAATATAAGTTCAATCACCACACATAAGGTACTTCTAAACTTTGACCTAAATCATCTGCACACTCTAACCCTAAATGACTTGAGCGTCGGAGTGCCTGCACGACCCCCTCCTGGGACAGTGGACTTTGGAGCGATTAGAGCAGCAGCAAATAGCAAACTGAGGAAGCGATTGAGGATAGACAGGAAGACTTTGTTGTTGTTGGAGCTAAATGGTCTCTTACAATAACAACAACTATATCAATCTAACTATTCACAATGTTCAGAAACAGTTATTATCTATCAAACTATTAATATCACTATTCATACTATATATAATAAACTAATTTCATAATAAGACACATCTGTAATTGAAATTGAAACTTAGAACCAAAACCCATCACAATCAAAGCTTTTAACCTAAGTTACTATTAAAATACTTAAAACTAATCCTTACCTATGACGACAATGTCCAAATCAATCATTCCAACCAGACAATGACATCAATCCAAACTCTAGGGATCTAGAACAAGTTATCCAAATAACACTAAATTTCAATATGATCTTAATTGAGTTGAGAGAAACACTTTTCTCAATTGTTCCCACTGAGATCAATGACAAAAACTTAAAAGGAAAAACAGAGAACAAATGATCGTCAGTGTAAATAGGAATTTACTCTGATTGAGATTCTAATCAGTTAGAAATGGCCCTAGGCTCCTCAACTACTGCAAGACTTCAAATTCTGAAACAGATAAAATGTGGAGAGTGAAATTGAGAGAGAAGGGAGAGAGATGAAAAGGTGTGGAGAGAGAAAGAGAAAGCTAAAGAGAGAGAGGAAAAAAAAACTATAGGGGCTACAATGGCTATGACAGTTAGGTATTCAAGTTTGAGTCTAAGTCTTCCATTAAGTAAAAATGAGAAAGTTGAGCAATATATAAAAAAAAAAATCACAAATATATTGTCTTAAGGTTTTTGATTGAATGTAATGTTAATTTCTTGTGTGGATCTAACTCATGTCTCCTTGTTGTGAGATAGATGATTTTTGTATATTATTTTTACACTAAAGTCATCATACCCTTTAATAACTCAGCTCAATTTTTTATGATAATTTTTTGTTTAAAAACAAAAACCAATTTTGTAAAAATGATGAATAATTTATAAATTGTTTGAGAAATTTAAAAAATTATTTATTATAATGTATAAGAAGTAAGAAAATAGTGAGTAGTAGTATGAAAAAAAATAAATTCACAAAAAAAAATTGTGATAAATTATGTAATAATTATGTTCAATTATTTATCAATTTTTATAATAAAATGTTTGATTTATGTAAATAATTATTTAAAAAAGATACATTATTTCTATAAAAATAGAAAATAAATTTATGTAAATATTTGTTTAATAATTTGATTGGTTTTTGTAAAAAATTTAATTGTTAATGTTTTTTATTACATTTCTATAAATAAAGCTGCAAATAAAATGAGTTAATAATAACAAATTAGCTGTAATGATACACTGCACTCTTTATATATATATATATATATATATATATATATATATATATATATATATATATATATATATATTTCTTTAGGAAAATTTTAAAAAATATTTATCATTTTATGAAAACTATGGTTAACATAAATAAAACAAATAAGATTTATAGATAATTAAAAGAATGGAAAGCAAGATTTGGACAATAATGTTATTATTACATAACAATGAAGAAATCATATACATATGAGACATTGTGTCAAATGGTGGTATTATTCTTCATCTTCTTTTCTTATGAGTCTAGTTAGACTGAAATATTATATTTTCAGCTTCGTTTACTCATTGGGATTTTTGGATCCCTATAAAAATATTATAAGTTGATAACAATACATTGATGGCACTCAATTGTAGATAGTAAAGCTATATAAGTTGATAACAATACATTGATGGCACTGAGTTGTAGATAAACGGGGACGAGTAATCGTGGAAGTGACAAAGATATTTGGAATGTAATATATCATGTTTTGTAATGTTTATTTATTAACATTATCTTTAATTCTTTTAATCATATCATCTTATTTCAATAAATCAAATTTAGTATTTATATTCATTTTAATTTCATATATTTATTTAAATAAAAATGCATGCATTATTAGAGAATCTAATTATATAGCCTATAATTTCAATGGAATTGATATTAGAGAATCTAAAAGTTTATAGATAAGAAAAATAATTCATGAAAAGCTGCAAATAATCTTATACTCCGTCGTTTAACATAATTAATTTTAACAGAGGAAATATAGTTATAACATATTAATGATTTTTACTTATACATTTTTGTTAAAATATTTTCATAACATGTGATTGATTAGGGAATAACATGTTGTGATATGAGAACAACCATGTTTTTTTAATAAATAATTGATTTTACAGAATTTAAATTTGATTTTAGAATATTTTTATTTTCTAATTATTCACAAATTTAAATATGTAAAATAATAAAATATTTTCAATATGACACCACAAATTTGTTACACAATTTTTTTTTACTTTTAAACAAAAATTATCATTTTATACAAATTAAAAGAAGTTAAAAAAATAATTGAAATCGTCATAGGATATGATGACTTTAGTATAAAATAATACATACAAGTTGTAAAGTTATCCTATTATACCTAGGACGACTTGACGTTTTTAAAAAAATATACATACAAAATTAATAATATATTAGCGTAAATCAAGTCATATTCAGTGAGTAAATTTTCTTTAGAAATTTTTTTCGCAGTTAAAGATCTTATCTATCTTAATGACTTCGTTATAAATTTTCATTTGTCATCAAAGTCATATTCCTGTGTGACTATCTTTAAAGAGTGAAGTCATGCTCCTTAGTAACTTATTTCTATAATTTCTTTAAATTTGTACATTTTAGTAAAATCGATGCAAAATTTATTGTTAATGTAAAATTCTCGCGCTTTTGAATAACTAGAAACTCAATAGGTATTAATTCAATCTTTGTTTATTTATCATACACCTTTGAAAAACAACATTGCTTTGTAATAATTTTATTTTAAATTGTTGCTCACAAGAAAATGAAAGACTTGATCAAATAAATAGTCACAAATGTAATCAAGAACTCTCCAAAGCTTTAAATTGATTGCTCAAAAACTCATTTGGTTTGAGGGTTTCTTACAAAGGAACTGGTAGATTCTATTAGTTCTTTATTCAACTTCTCAATGTCAGTAGTAGGAGTAAGTTTGGATAACTACCCACGCAATCGAGTACTAATTAGTAGGGTACGTCCAGAAAATTCCACCAAGGCATCCACCAACTCTACAAGAGAAGCTAATCGTTATAGTACCCTCTTGGTGTTAGTTATACTAAAGGTCATCTTTTCGACAACCCTGGTTTAGTTTCAAACAAACCTTCAAGTAAAGGAACAAATGTTTCCTTGGGACTTCGACGACCCGTTTAGGAGATTTGGACAAATTCTTCTTGTGAGACCGTCGAGAAGACTTCTCCTTTTCCTTGTGTCGGCAATTGACATTACTTGGTGGAGGGAGAGTAGCTAACAATCACAACATGAGCCGCCACCGTTGTAGCCACAGTAGTTGAGTTCTTTCTCCTTTTCGACAATAAAAGGTTGATTACTCAAGCATGAACTTTTACTTTGTTAGTAGCTGAACCCATTATCTCTGCTTTAAGGGAAAAAATTTATCAAAGTTAAAATTGAGAAATAACATAAAAACAATACATATCATCAAAATCATCCCAACTATGAGGTGACAAGTATAGGTCGAAGAATTTTTGGGTCAACAACTTCTTTAAAAGTTGTTCAAGGACGAAAAGTATGGCCAAGTTACAGGTCGTCATCATGGACTCTGACCAAGAATTATATCTAATTAGATTCCTTGCTTAGTAAAAAGGAAATTTCAACTTATCCCCCTCATAGAAATAACCTTGACCTATGTTCTTACAATTACCTTAAAAAATCCTCCTTTAAAATTTTTATATGAAGAGGTGTAAGGTGATAGGAAACACAACTTTGCCTACCTGATAAGTGAAAGCTAACCCACCCTCTTACCAGGCTGAGTACTATAAAAGTACATAAATACTTGGGGAGTCATCCTCACATTAAGTGCCTTACATAGTAATCGAAATGCTTATAAGGTTACCCAACTGTTCAAATAAAGTTGAGTCGAAATACTTGGAGTACCCGTATAATAAACTCATCCATTGAAAACCTAATGTGTGCATATATTTAAAGACATGCATAATAAAAGAAGAGATCGTCATCTAATTTTTCTCGGTCACTGCTTACATTATCAATCACTTTGCATCGCCTAAAACTAATTATTTCATTCTCAATATCTTCTTCTAAAATATCAACATTAGCCGCAAAGGGACGTAGGGTTGATGACCACTGATATTTTGAAAAGTATTCCAAAACTTTGTAATCAACCTATGTTTATTTTTTTATTTATTTTGTGATTGTATGAAGATATTTTTATTAAATTTTATATGGAGAAGTATATTTTAAAATACACGATGAATGTATAGATATTTATATTTAGGTTTATTATATAATTTCTATGCAATACATTTCCTATTATATGAAAAATATGAGATGTTACAATTTTAAATTCTTTAATAATATTATAATTTTATTAATTAAAAGATGTAATTCATCCAACAAATTAATCATATTTCAATTTAAATTAATTTTAACTATGAAGATAAATTTATAACCTTATAATTTCATCAATTAAAAAATTATCTTATTAATCACATACATCACATATAACAATAAATAATATTTAAAAATAAAAAATAAAAATACTAAATATTAAATAATTTTTTATAAAAAATATATTAAGTAATATTATTAATAGTAATATACATTTATAATGTAATGAAAGAAATATAGTTATCTAAAATAAAAATAGATTATATAATAATAAGTTTTTATTATTATAAAATGTAACATTATTTAAATTTAATATAGAAATTATTTTATAAAAATACTACTCTTATAATTTTGTACTTTAAAAGATCAATTAGTCTAATCCAATAAATTAATCATATTTTGTTATAAATTAATTTTTAATTTAAAATTAATTAAGTAATTTAACATTTTCATGAATTTTTAAAAAGAATACCCATGACATCAAATAAATTAATTATATATTTTTTAGTTATAAAAATAAATTTATAATTTTATATATTAAAAGTATTAAAATATTTATTATAATACATAATTTTTTATTTAAATTTTATTATATTTTTCTTAATTCAAATAATATAACTTTTTACATATTTTTCTCTCAAATATTTAATTAAAACAATAAAATTATATTACGACAATACATTAAATGAATATATTGTATTAATTAAAGAAAATATCGAGAAGTTGTTCACATCCTTATAAGAGTTTAAGAGAAAGAATATAGATTTTAATATAAAATAGTTGTCTATAAAAGATTATATAAAAAAGGTTTGTTCAATTATTTAGATGTTATTAAAACAACCAAAAGTTACATGTTAGATTTGTCATTTCGAAAACAGTGACTAGTCTATAAATAAAAATAGTAAATATTCATGTAAATAAATTGTAAATAATTGTTTAAATAAATCGTCTATATATGTATATGATTTTTATTTATAATTTAGGATGGTCCAAATTTACTTTGTAGTGAACAAATATTGTAACACTGAAAATTAACAATAAAAAATAATGAGAAATGATAATTTTTATCACAAAAGTTTACTATTTCCTTTACATATTTATGTTTTATCTTTGATAATTTTATGTTTTATATTTTTTTTTACAATTTCTCGTTTTATCTTTTTCATTAACTTTCTAGATTAATTTACTTACTCTTCTATTTCAACATCTTAAGGTTTCATTATTTAACTGCTTTCCAATTTTTTTCTTTTGTACTTATTGGATTTAATTATTCAAATATATTATTATTTAAAACAATAAATGAGATTTTTATTGTAAAAAGGGGTTTTGAATGACTAGAAATTGTAGAGCTGTTCATTCAATCTTCATTCACTTGTCACACTTTTGAAATTCATTCACTTGTCACACTTTTGAAAAACAACATTACTCTGTAAGATTCATTTTAAGCCGGTGAAAATGAAAGACTTGATCAAAGAAATAGTTCCAAATGCAATGAAGAACACTCTGTGTGCAATAATTAGGGTTTTGAATGTCCTTTTGGCACCATAATTTCTGCTTTCATTTCTCTCTTTTTCTTAACTTTCTTTGGAATGAGGTTGAGCTCAGTGATGTGCGAGTGAAACCTCTAACCCTCGCCCGAGTTCGTTCTTAGGGTTTCGTTTCTTCAATTTCTCATCTCCTTCAACAGCCACGCCACTAATGACCGAATTGCACTCTCAGGACAATGCGCCGGTTGTTGCCGATTCTCCTAGGGTTTCGCCAGACCACAAACTCGGCGACTCTTCAACGCAAGACTTTAGGGTTAGGGTTTCCTCCGACGGTAACGCATCATCCACCATCAATACATTCACGGAGGAAAATGACGGCGAAAAATTCCCCGGTTCCGAGAGTGGATCTCTGTTGTCGGAATTCGACGAGTACGTGGAAGCTGAGAGGTACATGGCAGCTGAGAGGCACGTGTCGCGGGATCTAGGGGTTGGGTTCGAGGTCGGGGACATGGTGTGGGGGAAGGTGAAGTCTCACCCGTGGTGGCCGGGGCACGTATACAACGAAGCGTTTGCGTCGCCTTCGGTGCGGCGCTTGAAGCGGGAGGGGCACGTGTTGGTGGCGTTCTTCGGCGATAGCAGCTACGGCTGGTTCGAACCGACCGAGCTCATTCCGTTTGACGAGAATTTCGAGGAGAAGTCGCAGCAGACGAATTCAAGGACGTTTATGAGGGCCGTGGAGGAGGCGGTTGATGAGGCCTGCAGGAGGCGTGGGCTTGGGTTATCTTGTAGGTGTAGGAACGCTGATAATTTTAGACCCATACATGTTGAAGGGTATTTTTGTGTTGATGTGGAAGATTATGAGCCTGGAGGGTTGTATTCTGATGGCCAGATTAGGAAGGCGAGGAATAGTTTTAAACCGAGTGAGACGCTTGCATTCGTGAAACAATTGGCGATATCTCCACATGATGGTGGCCGCGGAAGCATTGGATTCATTAATAATAAGGCTACCCTTTCGGCTTACCGGAAGGCGGTGTTTGAGCAGTTTGATGAGACTTATGCTCAGGCTTTTGGGGTACAGCCCGTGCGCACCACTCATCCTCAGAATAATAAACTGGATGATCCTGGGATTGCTAGGCATACTCCTAGAGGTATATATACATATATAGTTTTCCTTTCAGTTTTATTGGTTAATATTGTATTTCAGTAACTTTGTCTATCCGTTGTTTGTGTCTGCTGACGATGAATTTGATGACCAAATGTTTTTAAGATTTTGGGTTTTGGAATAAACTAGTTGTGTTTTTAGGAATATACATGTAGTAGGGAATAATAGCTACTCTTAGATGTTTAAGCACTTGACTCTGAAGGAAAGATATGAGTCTCTGATATTCTTTACTGCATAAAATGTGTTTTGGTTTGGGTTAAGTCTCTTACGGTTGTTGTTGTGGAGATCGTTTGTTAACATTCTAATAGAGGTTTGAATCGTTGTGTTGTTTGTGCCTGGTAGCTGAAATGTTTGTTGTTTGTGTTTGAGTCTCTGAAAAGTTTACATAGCTTTCAATCTAGAAACATGATTGGTTAATGTTCTTGATGGATATATCGTCATTAGAAATAGAAACATGACTAGTTTAGGTTATGATGAAAACCCAGGTGAATGAGTGGGCATGTATGACGAAGACAAGTTTAATAACAATATATTTGGGAGAAGTTAGAGTAGCTCCTATTAAGAAGATGACCACAGAAACTTGCTTAAGGATAAGGTGAATTTGGTGACCGAGTACACTACTACAGGCTCTAATGGAATGGAAGAAAAGGATCAAATGGAAGATAATTAGATTAAAAATGGCAGCAAGACCATAATAAATTTATGGAGAAACCTAGACCTTAAATCTACTGTAGCATTTGGTATATAAATACTATTGTTCTATTCTTGAGAATTATTTTTCCTGCAAATCATGTTTTTTCAGAATGTCGTAAATGCATTTGGTATGCTTATAAAGTTCCCTGTGAATTCAGATAAAGTTTCATGAATCTTAAACTTCCCCACCTTCGTGGAAATCTTGGATTTACACCCCATCCCCTTGAATGCTTTGTCGGGAAACATTAAAAAGAATTCCTAGAAATGTTTCGTTATTATTTTAACTTTTAGCAAACATGAGAATCCAAAATTGCTAATCTAAGTTTAGTGGGAAACTTAGAAGAACCCCCTAACTAGCTCCCCAAATGGTTTTATTGAGATTTTCATTATGAGGCCCAGTGGCATAACTTGATCCTTGTAATCAACCCACATTAGTGGGGTTAGCCTTAGTTGTTATTATTGTAATCATTCTTAATTAATTTAATACAAAAATCATTCTTAATTAATTTAATACAAACTTTTTGTGTTCACAGAGACCTGTTAATGTGATTTAAGTTCTGTTTACCCTTGCAAAAAGTTTCATGAACGGTGCAGCTTTCTATGATAACATTAGTATAAACTGGTTGTCTGATTTTATTATTAGCCTTTTAATCTGACCATTAGTTTAATTTCAGTGTGATCTCTTGTATTTTATCCCCTCACTTGCATAAGGACTCTAGTTTATGTGGATTGAATATGTTGTTTGCTGTTGTGTCTCAAGCTATTCAAAGCCACTTGAGATAGTAATGCTACCTTTTCTCTCTCGTTTTCAATTTCTTTTTCAGCTCCTTTGAGTGGTCCACTGGTGATTGCAGAGGCTTTGGGTGGTGGGAACAGCAAATCTGTTAAAGATAAGGAGGCTTTGAATAAAGATAGATACCTTCTTAAGCGAAGAGATGATCCAAATAGTTCTGTCGAATCACCATACACGGAGGACAAATCTAATGCAGCAAATAGTTATCTATTCCAGAAGAGGGGTCCACCTGCTCCTTTGTCACTTCAAAATTTAGAAAAAACAGACACAGGATTTGTTGGTCATGATGTTGCAGCTTCAACTTCAGATGCCGAAGAAGATTTAATGGGTCAGGCTCAAGCAGATGAACGTGGTCCTACATCCCTTTCCATTCCCTCAGATGCAAAGGCTCTTCTCGACAAGTTTAAGGAATCCTCTGATGAAGTAACAAAGAGCTTTGAAGTGGATAGTGCTTCAAGTAAAAGCTTGGTTAGGTCTGATTTGTCTGGGGAGTTGGTAGTACCAAGCACAGTTGATGACATGTCTCAACCATTACCTCTGGAGAACAAAGTTGTTGATGCTAAACATGATGGAAATGCAAAATTGTCAGGACAAGGTGAAGATTTTAACCAAACAGAGGGGGGACTCGTGATGAGTGCTGATGCAGTAAATGACTTGCATCAAGTTAAAAGCGAAAATAATGTATATGGTTCACCAGTTGAAGCAAAACATCACAAAATTAGTGTGGTGAAGAAGATTAAAGGTCATAAGAGACCTGCAGATGAGTTGAATTCCGAGGCTTCTGCTGTTGGGGAGGAAAAGAAGAAAAAGAAAAAGAAAAAGGACTTAAATTTACATCCTACCTTTCCAGATAGACATTCTACGTTTGGGAAATCAGTTTCTGTAAAATCAACAGGAAAAGCTGTCTCAATTGGTTTGTCTTCTAAAGAGGATTTTCCTGCAGAACAAGTGGAGGTGGATGTTAATGCCTGTAATTCGATGCCCATGGATACCATAGGAAATTCTAATTTGACTTTGCCACAACTTTTGGGTGATTTGCAGGCCCTTGCTTTGAACCCTTTTCATGGCATTGAAAGAAAGATCCCTGGAGCTGTTCAGCTGTTCTTTCTGCGATTCAGATCTCTTGTTTACCGAAAAAGCTTGTTTGTATCCCCACCAACTGAGACTGAAGCTCCTGAAGTCCGCCTCTCTAAATCCCCTTCCAGTCTCAGGACATCTGACAGTCCTGACGAGTATGTCAAAGCTTCACCAATTGTAAAACCAGTGAAACGTGTTATTCGGCCTGGTGTTCCTACAAAAGCTGGGCGGAAAAGGGCCCCCTCTGATCGGCAAGAGGAAATTGCCGCCAAGAGGTTGAAGAAAATCAGAGATATAAAGGCACTAGCTTTAGAAAAGGCAGCGACCAGTCAGAAAACGTCTGAAGCTCGGCGAGAAGATGGGATAGAGTCTATGTCCCACGCTCTATCCAAGTTAGTGAAACCAGACTCGGTCAAGAAAGTGAACTCTCCGGCTAAGGCAGTTGAGCCCACAATGTTGATGATCAAATTTCCTCCTGAAACGACACTTCCGTCTATTCCAGAGCTGAAAGCAAGGTTTGCTCGCTTTGGCCCAATGGATCAATCAGGTTTCCGTCAATTTTGGAACTCATCAACTTGTCGAGTTGTTTTCTTGCACAAGGCCGATGCACAAGCTGCATATAAATACTCTGTAGGAAATCCATCCTTATTTGGCAGTGCCGGTGTAAGGTGTTTCCTTAGGGAATTTGGGGATTCGGCTCCTGAAGTCTCTGAAGCTGCAAAGGGTAGGGCAGATGACGGTGGCAGTGAACTACCTCGGGTGAAGGATCCCACGGTGGTTCATCGCCTGATGATGCAACCTCTTCCTCAGCCCATTCAGCTGAAGTCTTGCCTGAAGAAATCTACAGGTGATGAGTCGGGTGTGGTTACGGGTAATGGAAGTAGTAGTAAAGCAAACTCTCGTGTAAAATTCATGTTAGGTGGGGAGGAAAGTAGTAAGGGAGACCAAATAATGGTGGGTAATAGAAACAAGTTCAACAATGCTAGCTTTGCTGATGCTGGCTCACCTCCTGTTGCAACGGATTTAAATAGTAAGAACGTTCAAAAGATGACATTACAACCCCCTTTGCCTATTGTTCCTCTTCCTACTCAGTTTTCGAAACCCCCTCAACATAATTTGCGTAATTCTGAATTGGCAATGGCAACCCGAAACAGCCCCAATTTTATTAACGCCACAGCATCAGCTTCTGCAAGCACGGCTGATATATCACAGCAGATGATACACCTTTTGACGAGGTGCAGCGATGTTGTCACTAACTTGACGGGATTATTGGGCTATGTGCCTTACCATCCGCTTTGACAAAATTTCCATATCATACATACATACATACACAAGGAAAAATATCCAATGGGGTCAGGTTTGGGAGAGTGAGCTGATTCAGCTTAGTTGTAGATTTTGGGCTCCAAAAAATGTAAATGCACATAACTTCTGTATTAGGAGCTCTTAATTTTTCCAATGTCACTCTGAGGGGTTGGGGGTGTACTCTGTTGATTGGTGGATGGATGTTCGCTTGTACTTGTGTAAATTGTATCATGTGACTTATTTTTAAAAATTAGAATGTTATGTTTTAAGTTGGAAAATTATATTGTTATGAGTTAGAATCTTTCTTGGCATATATTATTAGATATGTTCGAACATGAAGCATGCACTGCGAACTTGTACATGTTAAGCTTCAACGAATTTTTACTAAGAGCTTCCACCATCGAAAGAGATATTGATATTATACAGTTAAATTGATTTTTTTTACTTTTACAGAGTAAATAAAAAATCATAAAATCTAGTTTTAAAACATAAGATAAATTCTCATTTCATAAATTGCAGAATTTAAGTTTAGACGACTTTACATTAATAATTAATTTTTTGTCCTGAAAGTTTCTAACATGTACTAATGCTATTATAATCATGGTTTTAGAAAGAGGGAAAAAAATGCGTTTCAAATAAAAAAAATTATAATTAATAATGGCGCTTAAGCGCCAATTGGCAAACTGTTTCTCACTCACGCCTCTTAAAGGGGCGAAGGGTGTTTCTAATTCTTTATCGAATTTTAAACATCACTTCATTGTCAAATAAAATTAAAACTAGTCAGGTGCAAAATTGCAATGTCAACATTTGATTCGAGATTATCAAATTATTTACAAGATAAAAACTGAAAAAGGAAATGCTCGAAATTAAAAAAATTAAAATTGCAAATGGACACTCTTTATGAAAACTAAACATTCAATTAAACATAACCTGAAGTACTAGTAAAAGAAAATATTGGAGAAAAGGAACTTTTAGTAAAACAAACCACAAAATTGTCCTAGAATACAACATCGTCGCCTGCATTGGTTGTAATCAAAATTGTGCTGAGAAGCAAGCCAGACATAAACGCATCACCAAATAAAAAAAAAAAAAA
>Ga0209700_104280_pt1 | contig 26016 bp, 13 predicted proteins | sample SiratroredBW_FD_187528 | JGI IMG/M metagenome (GOLD analysis project Ga0209700, IMG submission 187528) | Root nodule microbial communities of legume samples collected from California, USA - Siratro red BW (SPAdes) (version 2) | ecosystem: Host-associated > Plants > Roots > Nodule | place: USA...
TTTTTTCAAAAAAAAAAAAAAAAGGTAATTACAAACGAACAATGAAAAAAGTTTTCTTAAAAAAGTGAAAACAAACTCATCTATCGTATGAAAGTGAGCATTGCAATTTTATTTATTTTTGTTTGAAAACATTATCAATGGATTTTTGTAGAGACTTGTAATATATGCTTATAAGAAAACAAATGAGGGAGGTTGATATTTGCATAAATATATTTTTTATGAAAAAAATTACCAAATGATAGTCGAAGACTAATTTCTTTTTAAGTGTAGATATTATCTAATTGTGTTTTACCTGTCTTCTTTTTTTCCATACACATTATCACAATTTGAACTTCTAACCATGTTCAAAAATTCGAGTTATTTATCAATTATGTTTGATATTGTTGATTTTCTAAATATATACTTTGTTCATAAAAGAATTAACTGTAATACAATTTCTCATTACACTCATATACAACGTGTATTGCAGAGAAAATAAACGAAAAAATTATATTTTCATGAGTTATTCTAAATTAATAGATTATTTATTTTCCTTTTACAATCTAATATCCTTTCATTAAATTAAGAGAAGCATTAAATGATCTTATATATCTATAATATAACTAACACACACACACACATATATATATATAAACATTTAAGAGAAAATTAATAATATTTAATAAGTGTTAGGAAGAACTATAGTGGCCTAACTACCACCTAAAATAAGTTTTTAACAAATTCATATATATATATATATATATATATATATATATATATATATATATATATATATATAATATATTGAATTTTTATATTATTTTTTAACAAATTCTAAATTAAATATGAAAATGATTTTAAATTTATTAATTAAAAACCAACCATTTTAGGGCGTTATCTATGATGGGATATCAATAAAATTTTTCTATATTATTAATATATTTAAATAAAATTCTTTTTAAATACTCATGACATATAAAGAAAGTATATGTTTTAACATACTGAATATCAATAGAATCAAATATTATTTTAACAGTTGATAAAACGTGTACAACTAATAATTTCAAAAAATAAATTAAGTTTGACTTAAATTATTTTGATAGAGAAAAGTCAACAACTTACGCATTAAAATTTTAAAAACTACCATCATGATTATATATGAAAGGGTAAATTATGCTCTCCTTTTTAATTGTAAAATGTAATATACTAAAAATATCTCTTTCAAATTTTTATAATAATTTAATTTATGTAAAATTTAAATATGATATATAGATTTGATTTTGTAATCTTACCATAATTATATGATGACCGAAGATAATGACATGCATATGTATCATTAAAATGTAATTTCTTGTATTTTTATTTAATTTAATAGAATTGATATTTTATAAATTTAGAATCCTTTTAGTATGTATTATTTATTTATTTTTAAGAAGATTTTATCTTTATGAAGTCATATCATGCTAGTGAGTTTACAAGAAGTGGTGGTTTTGAGATTTATTTTATCATGGCGGATGATGAGTGGGAGACAATGCAAGTCTTAAAAGAATGTTGCCTAGGACAAAAAATAGTGCAAAGAATCTAGGGAGATAATCTTGGCTAGGACAAAATTAGGATGTAACTGATTGTAAATTTTAACTTCTATTTATTATGATTACTGTTATATGAGTTGTAACTATTTTTTTAGGACTATTTTCTTTTTCACTTATCTTAGCACAACAACATATGCTTCATCAAAACAAATACTCCTATGTTGGTCTTTTTATTCTTTACTCGTATAAAATCAAGGTTGTTAAATATCTTTAATTCATAATTAATATTATTCTCATTTACCACACTTTATTTCAAATGAGATATTGTCTCTTACAATAAAAATTTTCAAAGAGGACCAACAACATTATTTTGAACATATATCTCAACTTCACAAATTTCTTATATAAAAAAATTACATAAGCTCAAAGCAGCATTAACAATTCCTTTAATGTTTTTAAATTGTTCATTTTTTTTTCTTCTTTTCACTACAATTTAACCTTAGACATATCCTATCTTGTATTTCAAATGATTTATCGAATTAACATCAAAATAATTTTATTGACCAATGATCACTCTATTTTATGACATAAACTTCAGCCCATTAATGAAATATTGAGTTATTTTCCCATATCCCATATGGTGGATTTAAAATGTGAATAACACTTTTACATAATAGAACTCTCTCATCTATTAGAGCTTGAGAACTCTGAGAACCAAACCTGTCATTACAAAAACCCAAAAAGCAACATGTCCAAATAAATATAGAAAATGAAAACCTTAATCAACCCAACCCATTAACATCAACGAAAATAAAAACAAAAGTATGGGTTAAAAAGGTAAAATGAAATGTAAAATATATATAAAAAAATCGTTCTTAAATAAAGCAATATTTCTCAACAAATCTCAAAATAGTAGTAATTTTCCCTCTCTATTACTCATCTTGAGCTTATCAACAACTGTGCAAAATTTGACATCATCACACACTTGGACGGTATATTTTTGATAATTTAGTCATAAATACCTAGTATAGTTTTTTTCAAGATATGTTTATCCTAAATATTTTGATCATAATAGATAATATCAAAGTTTGATGGATTGTTTATTTCATCTAAGTGCATAATTATGATAGAAAATTATTTACTAAGATATTAATCATAACATTATCTACAAGATGATCTAATCAACTGTGTACACTTCAAGCAAATTACAAGATACGTCAATGAAAAAAATAAAGTAAATTATCTACAATAGTTTAAAGTAAATTATCTACAATAGTCCATTTGAGTGTAATGTCTTTGGGAGTTTTGTCCTTATACTTCAAACAACTTTTTGCTTATATGACAAAGAGTGATAATTGAACAATACTAAAAAAAATCATAAGTAATTTAATGTCAACAAATGTTTGTATTATTTTATCTTAAAAAATATCAAGAAGATAAATATGAGTGATTTTATATACTTATATAAGATACGACTAAAAATGTAAATATTTATATAATCATTTATATAATCTTTTAAATAAATGAATTAAGCAAACTAATATCAAATAAGTGCTTATTATTATTATTATGGTATTTGTTAAATGTTTATACTCTTCTCCCTTTTATCTCTTCACTTCAAAGAGTTTACAAATTGAATAAATAATGGCTACATCACTCTTATTTACTCTATAAAAAAACTTTACGACAAATTTTTTATACCCCGTCAAACTTTATTTCTAGAACCTCTTTATTATTTCTTCAATTTCTTTTCGGTCAACACTTCATATTTTACTAACAAGAATATGACAATTTTTAAAGCATTTTCTAACACAATAATAACAACTTTGTCATTATAAACTTGCTAAAAGTTTACTAAAATTCCCGTTTCAGTCCAGATTTTTGTCATTTTTTCCAAAAACATTTGGTTAAAAAGTTACTCCGTAAATACTAGCAATTGTACCTTTATCCTTGCAACTCTTTTTCATTTTTTTTACTGTTTGACTTCCATATATCATTTGAATATCTTGAGATGAGATTGATATATGAGATCTTCACAAGATTTTATTGTGATTCTATAATATAAATTAAGATTTTTTTCTCACATGTCCTAATATAGGACAATTTACTCTGCCATTAACTTTCTTCCATTTCTTAAATCCATAAACTACAAATACATTTACAATAATTGATTTTCTCTTCGAAAAAAGATAAACAATAAATAAATTCACTTTAACAAATCGTCAACAATTATTTACTTCTATAAAAAAAAAGATATTCTATATTTCTTAATTGATATAGACGAACTTTGTAAAAAAAAAAATGTCACATTTCATCTCTTTGACTAAAAGGAAACTTTCGTATCATTTGACTCAATTAATGATTTCGTTATATGTTAATAACATCTATTTCTTCTACCTGTATTTTTCTATATTTTAAAGAATGTTTTTCAAGTTTATGACATAAGAATGAGTAAAGATGAATCATTTTTATATCTTCCCCTTCCCTTTCTTCTCAAAATGACAAAAAAAAAGAAAAAGAAATTAACTTATGCTCTTCCATAATACAATGACATATATTTCTATAAACAAATCAACACAGAAAACAGCGTTGAAAAAACCATCTAATAAGTTAATATAAATTAAAATCAAAACAATTACAATACTGAATACTTAAAGAATTAATTAATTAAACTTTGAGTTACCCAATTTTTCAAACGATGAAAATTGACCATAACTGAGAATTTCTTGGACTAACAGTGAACAAAAAGAAGGAAAATCAAACTACCAAAAATCACATTCAGAAAAAAAAGAAAAAAATGTCATAACTGGATAACCCAGAAAGAAACAAAAACACTAGCAAGGTAAAGTCATTAAGGAATAAACGGATAAGAGAAGAATTTAAACTAAAAGTTTAAAAATTGAAATTTTTATGTGTATTTTGAAAAGTTAAACAAGAAGTAAAATTTTGTTTGTCATAAAAATATTTAAAACAAAATCTTTTTGTATTATCGGGGGAGGATGGAATTTCTTTTTATTTTCATATTTGTTAATCTGTTTCTACTAACAAAAATATGTAATCATCTTTTAAAAGTAGATCAATCGAATGATACTTAATTAATAATTAACTTTTGACTACACAAAAATTCTCAACCCACCTCTGAATATACCAAAGTGTTTTTCATTATATTTTATTATTAATAATGGCTTCTTTCATAAATTGGTCGATTAAGCTATGGAGGCGTTGTTTAGACCTGAGGGACTATCTTCGTTTCTTTATAGAGGAGTTCTGTCCGAAATGGTATAAGAGTCTAACCTTTTTTCAAAAGGAGATATGATGGTATAGATTATATGCCAAGAACGAGTAAGAAGAGTCAACCTAACATAAACGTCCCAACACATTAAAATTATTTACAAATAAGTAGATCCGATCAAATAATATTTAATAATTAACTTTGACTACACAAAAATTTTCAACCTACCTTTCAATACACCAAATTCTTTTTGCTTTATATTTTTTCATCCATAACGACTTTCTTCATTAGACATCAAACAGTGTACTTAAGAAAAACTAACCGTATAAATTAAGATAAATAAAGTACTACATGTAGTAAACATTATCTGGGGATGTAGCTCAGATGGTAGAGCGCTCGCTTAGCATGCGAGAGGTACGGGGATCGATACCCCGCATCTCCAAATATTGTGTTATATTTTTCATTTTCTTTTTTTTTTTGTGGGAATCTCATTACCTGATTCAACTGCATATAAATAAAGTTGATTAACAGAACTGAGTGGCCTTAAAATGGCAGAAGACCTTTCTAAATTAAAGTGATCAGGGGATATTATTTTAACAGTTCATAAAACGTGTACAACTAATAATTTCAAAAGATAAATTAAGTAAAACTTAAATCATTTTGATAGAGAAAAGTCAACAAAATGAACCTGACACTTTAAAATTAAAAAAACTACCATCCTGATCATATATGAAAGGGTAAATTATGCTCTCTTTTTTATGGTAAAATGTAATATATTAAAAATATCTTTTCAAAATTAGTGTATTGGTTTAATTTAAAATTTAAATATGACTTTTAAATTTGATTCTATAAAATTACTACAATATGTGGATTATATTATGGACTATATGTATAATTAAAATATAATTTCATGTAAATTTTTATTTTATTTAATAGAATTGATATTTTATAATTGTAGAATTTTTCTAGTTTGTACAGTTTATTTCATAAATCATTTTTTATGAGGATAAGGTGGTGAGTACGAGAGGTAGTGTTTTGATATTTGTTTTATCATGAATGATGTGGGAGATAAGAGTGTGGAGAAAATATTGCGTTATTGATGATGAAAACCGATTTTTTTCTTGACTTGATTTAGAGTTTGATGTTTGGATGGATTATGGAGGAGGTTGTAGAAGCTTATGGATGTAGTGATAAGTTCATATAATTATAATAAAGTGATCTAGGTAGGAAAGGAGATACAAGAGAGTTGAGACCAACTCTTAGAGGTGATCACAAAAATAACCGATGATGAATTTCAACATAGTTTCTCTATATATTTCATGATAAATTTACAAGGGATCACCACACTTATTTATAGTGTGAGTGGCTGACCTAAAATGGAATCATAGGTGAAATTCAAATTCAAAAACCTAGATCCTCTAACCATTGAGGACGCTTCATGTGGAGGTTCATGCATCTCACACCAACCACTTGCCTTATTTAAGACATAATAAATGTGTCTTGTAAGCTCTTCACGGAGTGTGTAACACACCCTACGTGTTTTAGGGTTTGTTTTGGGCTTGGTCAACCCCGCTTGATGCTCCAAGGAAGATCTATAACCAATGGTAAATCTTATTCTACTCATGGCCTAAATACAAGGCCCAAACCTATTCTACTTTGCCTAACTACAAGACTCAAATTATTCTAAACTATTAAAAACATTTATACAAGTAGAGAACTTATCCTTAATGCTTAATGGTCTCTAAAGGGATCTCTTCAGTGTTGCATTCAGGCCCGAACAACTTATTAGAGACCCAAATAGGCTCAAATAAATCCAATCTTCTATATCACTCCTGATAAAGCATTTGGCTTAATGTTCTCTTTATTTTGTGCCTTGGATAGCTGGGACATTTGTCACCCATTGACCTCTAGTGTAAGTAATTTAATTTGATACTTGACAATGGCAAAACTAGGATACGAGTTTATTTTGTGAAGATTTGTTTCATGGCCAACAATTTTGCAAAATAGTTTAGAGATTCTTTTTGTTACTTAGATGACTTGCATTTATCTTATTCAAGAACCACATGTTGGGGTAACTATTTGTAAATTTTGACTTCGATTTATTATGGTTATTGTTGTATAAGTTGTAACTATTTTCTTTCATGGGACTATTTTTTTCACTTATCTTAGCAAAAAAAACATTAACTATCAAAACAAACACTCATGTGTTGGTCCCTTTATTCTTCATTTTCATGAATGAATGTTGTTAAATGTCTTTAACTCATAATTATCATCACCCTCATTCACAACACCTTGTTCCGAATGAGGTGTTGTCTTTGCAATAAAACTTCTCAAAAGGACTAAATGCGTCTTTTTAAACATATATCTCAAACTTCACAATTTCCTCATGTAGAAAAATTAGACAAGCTGAAAGCATCTATGTCATTAAAGAATTTCTTAATGTTATCATAATTTGTCTTTCCACTACAATTTAACCCTCAACACATCCACACATTTATAATACAATATTTTATACATAATTATATTATTTATTATTTTCTTAATATTATAGTACAATTTATGATTTATAGATATTATGAATAAAAGATAATTATGAATATTTAAAAACGATGCAAATACTTAATTGGATTAGCATTTGGGTAATCGAAACTTGGGAGACCAGATTTTGTAAAATTGGAATTTGGGAGACTTGATTATTACCTTAGTAGATCGGATTTTGGAAAATCAGGTTTGGATGATCGAAAATTGGGAGATCAACCTTAATGGATAAATTTATTTAAATTTCTTTATTTAATTCTTATTTTATTTTGGAATATTTTAAATATCCTTTATATATATAAGTAAAATAAATACAAATAAAGTAAAGTAAATATTTTTATGAACTTAGATAAAGAAAAAGTTACCTATATACTTTATTATTATTTTACAGATTGTATCTATTTGAATGTTGTGTACAAATTATTAATTAAAATAAAATAAATATGATATATCCTGATGTTGTGAAAGAGTCTTAGGTTTCAAAGAGTTAAGATCAAGTTAATATATGAGTGTGTGTGTATTTGGGAAATAACAGTTTAATATATTGTGGGATGAAAGGCAGGAACCATGGTGGGATATAAGGAAACATTTTCAAGTAAGATGAATCTCTGGATAGTTCATAATACTTTCCTGGACTATGATATTCATATGTCAAACTTGGTACTATCCGATACCTACTCAATATTACTAAGGTTAGGTCTATGTTTCTCTTTTATTGGCAGATTACTAAAATTCTCGAGAAAAATAATTATGAACGTGCCAATGTTTTTTATGAGAAATACCTAACTACCTAATTACTTTCCAAATAACTTTTGATGTTCAGAATCATCAGAAGTGAAATATGGATCCATATGTTTAATAAAGTGAGATAAGTCTTATGGTTGTAGATTAAGTTATATATATGGTTGCAAGTCAAGTTATAAACTCCCATTATTTATATTGTATGATAAGTTTATTAAGATTGTTATTTAAGACTTATGAAAAACTTCACTTCTTTTATATACTTACTAAAGATTATTCAAGCAAATTTTTAAAGATTTTTCTAAAATATTGACTTATAGAAAACTAATTTAAATTTCTTTTTCACATATGTCCTGGTGAAGGATAATTTACTCCATAGTTAATTTTCTTCCATTTGTTAAATCCATCAACTACAACTATATTTACATCACTTGATTTTCTCTTAAAAAAATAAAAATAACATGATATATACATTCCGTTTAACCAAATCATTGAAGATTATTTACTTCTATCGAAAAAAATATATTCCATATTTCTTAATAGATATAGAACAACTTTGTAATAAATATGCCATGTTTCATCTCTTTGATTAAAAGGAAACTTGTATAATTCAGAATTCAGATATATGTTAATAATATTTATTTCTTCTACCTGTATTCATATATATTTGAAAGACTATTTTTCAGGTTTATGACATAGGAGTGAGTAAAGATGAATCATTGTGTCTTTCTTTTTTTCTTTCTTCTTAAAAAGATTCTGTTATTGCAAGAGACCGGTTAACTTCAACAACAATAGTGTCTACGGTAGTCTTTCATAAATCTTGGCTTCCACTCTCTACTTGGTCGTCCTGATTAGTCTGAATGCTCCTTAGTTGATCTAAAATCCTTTGTGTACTCACAGTCCTGAGAGGGGATCCTGAATACACTCTGACGCTCAAGTCAGAAAAGGTCTAAATAATGCAGGATGTAGTAAGATAGAGTAACAATACCTTATTTTTTTAGGATTACTTTCCCTTTTATAGTGTTTGGATGAGCCTTTAGGTGATTGGGCTGGCGGCCCAACTTACCAATTCAAGTGTGTTTGTCAATAATTGTCGCGTGGTTGTCTTATTGATGCCACGTGTTTGGCGGATCACAATAGAATAACCTAATGAACCTGGTATGTCTCGGTCGGGTGACGCACAACCTGTAACCATTCGATTGACTTTCTCATTCAGAGTATGCAATTATGTATTGGTTGGAGTGATCAGCCCACCCTCTAGTACAGTTTCACTTGTAATCTTCAATAATACAATGACATATATTTTATAAATAAATCAACAAAGAAACAACATTGAGAAAAAAAAATCTAATAAGTTAAGATAAATTAAAATCAAAACAATCAGAGAACTAAATACTTAAAGAATTAATTAATTAAATTTTGAGATTACCTACTGTTAAGACTTTATTCGGCAAGTGTACCGAGTCACAAGTAATATAGTGAGTTAAGTAAAAATGTCAATTCCTCAGGGAACAGTTCTGTTTTAGAATTTCAGCGTTACTACTCAATAAGCAAATTCAGTTTTAATGGGAGGTTTGGTTTGACTAACAAGTACTACAAAAATACAACTTAAGAATAAAGTTAATAAGCAATAAAAATATTCAGAAACAACTGGGGAAACACCCTGGGATTGAACTCATCTAATCTTACTCATTCGTAACTTGAACATATCGTGAAATATAACAATGGTAACTATTCAGTTTCGATGCACATACAAAAATCACCCAAATTGATTCCTCAAATCTGAGATTCATAAGAAAACTTCCTAGATGCAGATTCCTCAGCTATCTAATCGGTTATCCAGCATTAAAAGAAGATGTTTTGCATACAATATGTCAGAACCCTATTCCTAGAATCCAAAATTATTGCGTATTTTCCTCTAGGTCATAAACTCAAAATCACTTTCCAGTAGCTTTCAAGAATTAAAAAAAGATTATATAGATAATATAAAATCAAGCATGAAGAATGAGAGGAAAACCCCGAATCTGAATAATACTGAATATTATAAATCACAATCTCAAGTACAAATGAGTTTCGAAAAGATTACATTCAATCCTAAGACATGAAGATTTAACTACCCATGGTAGCCATTACAAACCAATGAAAGGAAGATTGCAAGAGAAGAAGAGAATCTTGATTCTAGCCGTTTGCCTCCGTCCTCTAGGTCTTGATGCCTCCCAAAATCCTAAAAATCTCCTTTTAAACTTGGTTTTGGGCCTAGGTTAAGTGACTTTTCTCTTGGGATTTTTTTTTTTATTTTAAACTTTTTATTTCTTTTCTTCATGAATCTTCTAATCTATCATTTTCTTCATTCTTTTATACCTGAAATTTCACAATAATTGAGATTAAATGATTTTCTTTAACTCAGGACTCAAAACATAAATTTAAATCCAAAAACTCTAAAATTGGGAGTAATTACTATTTTAAATAACACTTAAAACCACAAGTACTCAATATTTCTCATATATAAAAACACTCAAAATTGGTACTTATCACCTACGTGAATTTTTCAAATGATGAAAATTGACAATAACTCATAATTTTTTGACAACAACAATAGTTAAAAGGAAAAAATCAAACTACCAATTCACAAGAAAAAAAATGTCATAACTCTATGAGAAGTGAAAAAGAAACAAAAACAATAACAATAGTCTAAAAATTGAATTTTTATTTGTATTTTGAAAAGTTAAATAAGAAGTAAAATTTTATTTGTCTTAGACATATTTAAAAGAAAATCTTGTTGTGGGTGTGGGTCTTCGTTAGTGAGGTCATGGGTCTTTGTTAGTGTGGTCGTCTACTGTGGAGTTTTGGATAATATTATTTTCTTCCTTTTTATTTTAGAAGCATCTTATTGTGGTAGCTGCCATTTTGGTGCATCAACATACCTCATTATTGCATCATCTTCATCATTGTGCATTATTCGCATGTTATCTTCATCATAGTAGTAGTCTTCGAATTACCATTAATATGACATCAAAGCGTAGAAGTGTTCAAGAGATAGAGATGGAGATGGAAGAGCTACGTTGTCAAGTCCAGATGTTGCAAGAGCAACTTGCAAGATACGAAACTACTCAATAAGATCGTGGTAGAATAAGTCACGGAAGCAGTCCTAATGAAGAGGATAACACAAATCCTTTTCATTACTCGTCTTCTTTTGATGACTCGACAAAATGTAGAGCTCGAAGGAACACTAGATCTTATCAAGCTAAAGACTTGGGAATCAAAGTTGATATTCCTGAGTTTGATGGAAGGCTTCGACCAGATGATTTCATCGAGTTAGGCTTGGGTTGCTTGGGCCAAAGTTTGTTCCCTTGATGAAGCAGGTGGGATGGAAATCAAAGATGTAGGCTGATGAGTATATTTTTATTCACACTTAGAGTATTTAACATTGACTTTCTTAGACTGTAATTGAGAATAAATTCATTATTTTAAAGTTGAGTTGGGTTTAAAGTTCACTTCTTGATACGATATCAAAGTCCATTCTAGCAAGATTGTTGGGCCTGTCAGGCTATCCACTATCCGATCGCTATTGGACCACCCTTACATATAAGTTTCTCGCCCGAGTTAAGAAGTCTCGGCATGAGGGGGTGTTGGAGATCCCACATTGACTAGAGATGAAACCTTTTAATAGTTTATAAATGAGTACAAACCTCACCTTATAAGCCCAATTTTGTAAAATTGAGTTAGGCTTAAAGTGTACCTCTTAGTAAATACATTACTTAGCTTATATATGAAAGTGTTACACCCTAAATATAGTGGATAATAATGACTCACCACCCATATCTTATATATGAAAGTGTTACACCCTAAATATAGTGGAGAATAATGACTCGCCACCCATATAATGCACACAGTGAGTTGGAGCTCAAACTCTCAAGTAGTTTATTATCTTCCACCAGATCTATGTATCAGTAATGAAGACTGTCACATATCCTATAATACATTTGTATCCACACATTTTCAACATTTCATAAACTTGGACACATAAAGTACAATACCTTTCCTGATGTACAACAATAATTTTTTTTTGACGTCTCTTTTTAGATTTAATATTGTTTTCTTTTTTAAACCAAACACTATAAATTATCATTATCCATGTATATTTCTACTTCAACCTGTTCTTTCTCATTCCCTTTCACAGTATGATGATTTAAGTCAAATTGAATGTGATGTCTAGGCTAACAAAACATTTAGTTTCAAGGCTTTATTTTCTAATTACATTGTAGTAGTAAAAAAAGTGTGATTTTGTCATTCTATATATAATAATTATTTGTTTCAAATCAAATGTTTCAAATCAAATCTAGCTAGTTAACAAAATTAGCAAAAAAAAATTGTAACATTTAAAAGAATTACTTTATTGAATAAATGAGGAAAATTATCGATATTCGCAATATTTTTATTTAGTGTTATATTTTTAAATTGTCTCATAAAGTTTGTGTTATGTGCCGATTGCAGTTCATATGCATAAAACTATTTGTTATAACCACTATCTTTTCTAAGACATGTAAACTTTTAAAATGTGACATAAGTTTTATCGAAAATAAAATTTTCTTTATCAAAATTTTATTTAATTTTTTATTAGTAATTTAGATTTTTTCTAACAAACTAAAATACAAATTTTAATTTTATAATTTATTATAATTTTTCCTTTCAATTTCAATTTTAATATAAAAATACAATTATAAAATAAAATTATAATTTATTCTCCCAATTTTAATTTATTAAAAAAATATAAAATAAAATAATTTATTGTTTTTTACTTGTTATAATTAATTAGTTGAAAATATTTATAAAATATTTAAAATGCTACACTTTTGCAACAACTATGTAAACGTGATGGGGACAGACAGATTTAACAGTTATGAATTTTGTTATTTAGAACAAGTATGTGTCTTTTGTATTTTGTATACATTGCTGTCTATTTCAGACTTAAGAAATGTTCTCTGAAATACTTAAAAGGTCTGCATGACTGTGTCATTTTATTTTCTTATAAAATATAAATATGTGTCGATAATTTCACACTACATACAATGAAATATAATTATTTAATATTGAAATAAATTATTATTTTATTATTATATAATAATTTATCAAACAGAACTAGTATGACGTAAAACACACTACAAATAGTATGTTTCCATATCTGAGGATAGTATGGAGGGGCATCGATCTTCTTGGTAGCAGGGGGTGGTTTAGGTACTGCAATTGGTTTGCAAGGGGTGCAATTCCCACACTTGGAAGTGCAGTTTGGTGGTGTGGAACCAATAAGAATTCTCTTAGCTCCACTCCTTGATGACACCAAACTTTCTCCAACTTCACTATCTACTTTATCATATGATCAGGTCAAGGTTAATCATCTTATAGCCAAAATGTCACTTTAATTAATAAGAAATAACAAAGAGTATATGTGTGAAAGAACTTCATACCCTTGTTATAAGCAGCACTACTGCTCAAGATCAGTGCACAGAACAAAAACAAGAAGAAGACATTGCTACAAAGATGACTTTGCTTCAACATGGTAACCATTTAGAAATAGTTCCTCCAAATAATTCAAAGGTTGTGTTGTATTTACTCCAGAGACCATGAATTTATATAAACTAAATCTCAACCTAAAACTCTTACAAATAGAAAGGAATCATTCTAAAGGAATATGACTAGGTCAATAAATGTTATAAATAGGGTTTAATAACATTTTATAAATATTAATTATATCTTACTTATTAACATTTTTACCAGTTAATAATTATCTATAAAACATCACTAAATTTTTTTAATGACATTCCTTTAATAGGAAATGTTTTTAATAAAAAAATAATACTATAAAAGTATTACTAAAGTTTGTTTGTAATTTTTTATTGAAAATAACTTTATAAACACTGTGCTACATATTTTTAACTAATATTCTCTTTTATAGGAAAAACATTATAAAAAAAATGGAACCAATTATAGATGTTTTGCATCAATAATTTTTTTTCCCAATTTTATTAGTAATCTAGATTAAAGTCCGAAACCAAAATTGTGAGTTATCTCTTTTGAAAAAAAGTTTAACTTAGTTACAAAATAGCTAAATGAAATATCTTCAAAATATTTTTTTTATAACTATAACATACGAATATTATATATATATATATATATATATATATATATATATATATATATATATATATATATATATATATATATATATATATATATGTATATATATATATATTTCTCGTCACGTCATGTTAAGATATAATTATAGTTGTTTTGATAAGAATTTACAATAAAATAATCATTAGAGTATTTTAAAACTAGTAGCTAATTATGAAGTTTCGTCAACTATTAAATTATCCGTTACATGTAACACATTATCGTTACAAATTTAAAATGACATAAAACAAAACACAAAACAAAAATAAGTTAAAAATGTTTAAAACATCATAACATAAATTTAAAAATTTATTTTAAACAAGTTACGAAGCAGGAACTTTCTTTTATCTGATATAACAATCATCAAGTTTCTACTATGTTAAGAATCACATTTTCATATCCTTCCACTCTTCTCTATTAGCACTAAGACACTGTTTTTCTCTATTATCTTATTGACTTGTGCACTTCTTTCTACTTTTCATTAATTTATATTTTTACTGATTGAAAAAAGAATAAATAAAAAATTTACCATTATATCAAAATTATAGTTAATATTTCTTATTTAGGAGAGAGCAAGAGAATCTAATAGTAGTGATGATTCTGGATGAAGTGCACTAATCATAATTATACTAATTGATGGTATGGTGCACTTAATATTTGTTAAAAATAACATTTTATTTTGTTTTTAAAATAAATAACTTATAATATTTAATAAAGTAGAAAAATATTTATTAGATGCAAAACAATTATAATTAGTACCATTTTTACAATATTTTTCTATGAAAAAGGAATATTAATAAAACAATTAGTACGTTTTTAGAAGATTATCTTCATTAAAGAATTACTAACAATTTTTAGTAATTTTTTTATTAAAAACATTAGTAATATTTTCTATTAAAAGAAAGTTATTAAAAAAATTTAGTAATATTTATAGATGTAATTATTAAATACTAGGTAAAAAAGTTACCATAAATTTATTAATAAGATAAGGTATAATTAATATTGATAAAATGTTATTAAATCATATTAATAAAAATTTTTCATTTAGTAATATTCCTTTAATCTTATTTATGTTTTTGGATTTTATATAATTTTTTTATTTTTAAGAATTTTACTCGCTACAGAAAATATTAATTTTAATCAGGATTTTTTAATGGAGGATGCAAAACATCCCGTAAAATACAACACACGTAGTGGGCTCTTTCAAATTCCTTGTAAATTCTAACGTTTTTTTGAATAAATTACGGTAAATTTTTATTACTTTAATTTTTTTAATTATTAATTAAGAAATATTTTTTTTTTAACTCCGTAACTCATACGACTTCAACTCGCAATGTTTTCTTCTTCATTCTTTGCACCTTCAACGGTGATGCTGCTTCTACCAAGTTTACGAAGTACTTTCACACAATCTTTCTTATTATTAAACTAATATTTTGACTGTAAGATCTTCATGTATGATAATTATTAGTAAAATAATATGTACATTTAATATTTGTAAAATGTTATTAAATCGTTAATAACATTTGTTGACTTAATAATAAGATTTGCTTATTATAAATTATAAAGTCCTAACTCTATTTATACTATAAAAAATTTATTATAGATTTTTAATTAATTTGAAAATAATTTTAAAGATAATTATAAACTCTTTTTACTTTATTAATATATAGAGATATTTTAATAAAAATAACTAGATATAATTTAAATATAGTCATATTTTCATATTTAAAAGTAGATTTTAGAAGATATATTTAAATCTTTTTATCCAAATTTAGAAATACTCTAAATTTAATAAAAATTTGTGACTTTCAACAAAGTTGCTATCATATTTTTCTGTACAATTCTATATTATATATATATATATATATATATATATATATATATATATGCATTAATACATGTCAAAAGCATATTATAAAATTAAACGTCTATCTTCTTTTTTTCTTAAAAATAATATAAAAATTATTGTTCATCGAAAATAAGTGGTTATCTCATTTATAAAAAAATAAAATATATTACTTGATTGAAATAATACACTTAAAATCAATGTAATTATTTTAATTAATATTTAATGTTTTTTGGTTATAAATTAAATATAACTAATATTAAGTACTAAAAAATTATAACAAAAGTACAAAATTTAAAAACTCGTTTTTAATAAAAAAAAATTATTTATATGAACTTAAAATATACCTCTATTACCTTTATTTTATGTGTCTTAAAGCACCTTTCGCAATGTACTATATTAGAATAACACAAGCAAAGTTTCTCTAGAGTCAGGACTATGAAGTTAGGAAAATTGCTTCATTAGACATCAAACAATGTTCTTAAGTACATGAAATTAGAAAAAAAACTAACAGTATATATTAAGATAAATAATATATTACATGTAGTAAATATTATGTGGGGATGTAGCTCAGATGGTAGAGCGCTCGCTTAGCATGCGAGAGGTACGGGGATCGATACCCCGCATCTCCAGATTTGGTGTTTATTTATATTTTTATACATTTATTTTGTTTGTTTAACACAATCCTTCTCCCTTGTTTCTGGTACTTGTTCCTCCTACTCCTCTCTTTCATGGAAGAACATTCTGAATCTCAATGTCACTACTCAAGACAACAGCTCTTCTTCCCAAACCTTGTTCCACCACCACCCTCAATTCTCTACAATGTGGAACCTTGCTGCAATCACTCTCCAATTCCAAATCCTTAACCCAAGCTCTGCAACTCCACGCCCACGTCACCACTGCCGGCACCCTCCGCCACAACACCTATCTCGCCACCAAGCTCGCCGCATGTTACGCTGCCTGCGGCCACATGCCGCATGCCCAACTCATCTTCGACCAAATTGTGCTAAAGAACTCGTTTCTCTGGAACTTCATGATCAGGGGCTACGCCTGCAAGCACTCTCCCGCTAGGTCCCTGGTTCTCTACCGTGAAATGTTGCGTTTTGGACAGAAGCCTGACAATTTCACCTACCCTTTTGTCCTCAAGGCCTGTGGGGACCTTCTGCTTCGCGGAATTGGAAGAAAGGTTCACGCTTTGGTGGTGGTTGGTGGGTTGGAGGAGGATGTTTACGTGGGGAACTCGATACTTTCGATGTACTTGAAGTTCGGTGACGTGGCAGCTGCGCAGGTGGTGTTTGATAACATGCCTATGAGGGACTTGACTTCTTGGAACACCATGGTGTCGGGGTGTGTGAAGAACGGTGAGGCTAAGGGTGCTTTTGAGATTTTTGGGGAGATGAGGAGGGTTGGCGTTGTGGGAGATGGGACCACCTTGCTTGCTCTTCTCTCTGCTTGCGGGGATGTTATGGATTTGAAGGTGGGTAAAGAGATTCATGGTTATGTCGTTAGAAATGTTGGGAATGGGAGAGTGCATAATGAGTTTTTGGTGAATTCACTTATTGACATGTACTGCAATTGTGAGTCTATATCTTGTGCAAGGAAGTTGTTTGAAGGGTTGATAGTGCAGGATATTGTGTCGTGGAATTCTTTGATATCCGGGTATGAGAAAGGTGGGGATGCTTTCGAAGTTCTTGAGCTTTTTGGTCGGATGGTTGAGGGAAGTGCAGTGCCGGATGAGGTGACTGTGATTTCAGTGCTTGGGGCTTGTAATCAAATCTCGGCTTTGCGGTTGGGCACTTCTGTTCATTCATATATTGTTAAGAGGGGCTATGGAGTGAATGTAGCTGTTGGAACTGCACTTATTGGCATGTATGCAAACTGTGGGAGTTTAATTTGTGCATGTTGTGTGTTTGATGAGATGCCTGAGAAAAATTTGGCTGTTTGGACTGTTATGGTTACTGGATTTGGAATTCATGGGAGGGGAAGAGAAGCCGTCTCCACTTTTTACGAAATGTTAGGTACAAATGTGACTCCAGATGAGGGCATTTTCACTGCGGTTTTATCTGCTTGTAGTCATTCTGGATTAGTGGATGAGGGTAAAGAAATTTTCTATAAAATTACTAGAGTCTATAATGTAGACCCTGGACCCACTCATTATTCATGTTTAGTGGATCTACTTGGCAGAGCAGGGTACTTAGATGAAGCATATGCAGTTATAGAGAGTATGAAAGAACCCAATGAGGATGTGTGGACTGCTCTTCTTTCAGCATGCAGATTGCATCGAAATGTCAAGTTAGCAGAGATCTCGGCACAGAAGCTTTTTGAATTGAATCCAAATGCAGCGAGTGGCTATGTTTGCCTTTCCAACATCTATGCTGCTGAGAGACGGTGGAAGGATGTAGAAAATGTGAGGGCATTGGTGAAAAAAAGCAGATTGAAGAAAACACCTAGTTATAGTTTTGTTGAGCTAAATAAGATGTTTCATCAATTTTTTGTTGGGGATACTTACCACCAACAGTCGGATGATATTTATGCCAAATTGAAAGACTTGAGTGAGCAGCTGAAGAAAGCTGGATACAAACCTGACACTACTTCAGTTCTTTACGATGTTGAGGAGGAAATAAAGGAGAAAATGCTTTGGGATCATAGCGAGAGGTTGGCACTTGCTTTTGCTCTTATTAACACTGCTCCGGGGACCACAATAAGGATAACCAAGAATCTTCGTGTGTGTGGAGATTGCCACACAGTAATAAAAATGATTTCTAAGCTCACAAATCGGGAGATTATCATGCGAGATATTAGTAGGTTCCACCATTTTAGAGATGGCTTATGCTCATGTGGTGGATATTGGTGAGCTGATGGAAGTTTGATGAAATAGTAGATAAAATTCAAATGAAAATACCAAATTTTGGTCCTTGGAAATTTGATAGCTAGAAAAAGAAGCTACTTACGAAAGGAAGTTGATAATCTGAAAAATAAAAACTGAAACGTATCGGTAATATGAAGTGTTTTCTTTTGCCTCAAAGCCCTAATACTAGGAGGCACTTTCTAATTATAAAAGAAGCTCAAGTTTCCAGTACTTGTACACAGGAAGTCAACTACCAAGCATGTCAAACTCAAATTCAACAGACATCATACCTTAACATCCCAACCGTTTTGTCTTGTGCTCAAATAGAAGGATATGATATATTCATTACTAAATCATTTTCTGTGTGCTTCTGTGGAAGTCCTAACAACAACCACAGCCAAGGAAGTTCTCAAACAGTTGTTATTCACAAACAAAATGCTCTTGAAGTATTGTACCTGATTATGGTGACACCTGAGATGGAAAGACCAATGAATGGAAGTATTTTAGAATACAAGAGGTGTGTTTGGAATAACAGACGACAGAAATAGAAAGAATGACAGAGATTTGGAATAACAGACGACAGAAATAGAAAGAATGACAGAGATTAAATAATGGAGTAAAGGGAGAATTAAAATAAGATGACAGCTTTAAAATGAAATGTAGCTTAGAAATTCAAACTTATATAATGAATTGCAATTGAATGCAAAATCATCCCCTTCCAACCCCACCCCACCATCTTGACCAACCCGGAAATTTTAACCTGGTAGTTTTTTGCAAATATCCGTGTAGGTTTTATTTTAACTAGTTGTGCAGTTTCACTTCTAGAGAAAAAACTTGAGGAAGACAAGGACTTTAAGAAAATGATGTCTTGTAAATTTTAAATAATTAGCAATGAATACATGATAAAACTCAAATTCCATAAAACTTCAATATGTATGTGTTATTATCACTGGTATATGGTATGCCAAAGCATCATTGCTAATATATGTCATAAATTTGTAACTTGACTGTAGTTAGAGATCTGTCTAAAGTTTATTGTTCATGTGTTCTTCTAAGCTCTAATGTTAGATACTTTTTCTAAATCTAGTTGTCATGGAAAGCTAATTTGTAATAGGATTTTATCCCCTGGATAAGGTACTTGTGATATAATTTACAGTTATTTGGATTGGGCATATAGTTTTTAAAAGATTAAGTTTGTTTTAAACACTTAAACACATTTGGATAATAATAATAATAATAATAATAATAATAAGGGTCTAACATCATACGCAAGTAAGTTGATTCTCAAAATGTGCTGCACGAGCAAGTTTTTCACCATTGTAGAGACAGATAATTTTAGTTTACAATAAGCAGCACTGATGCAAGTTTGATAAAATAGTTCATTAACTTCATATATTGGAATACACACATGAAAAGTACACACGCTAGTACTGCCTCGATGTTTAGACATTGCTACTTCATGGCATTATTCTTAGTACTGCTGATCTTGTGGCTGGGTGCTTTATTTATATCCTGAACGGTATCTATATTCCCAGCAGATTCTTTAATTACTCTTAGCAACATAGGGAAATCAACCATCAATATTCATGTCTGTCTCTGGAAGCCAGGGGAATGGGGGTATTGGTTTAGTCGCTTCAAGAAGAACCTCAATGGGAATCTTTGGTGCCGATGGCTTCAATGGTGTTATGACATGATTGTAGTTTTGAGGGTCTGGACAGTAACCCTGTAATTTTAGGGGAACAGGATTAGAGGCTCCAAGGTAGTTATGCATTTGAAGAAAGTTCACAAAATATCATCTTATAAGCACTGCTTACCTGATCTGCATGCATCTTTAGCACAAATTTTTTGAATGTATCATAGTTTGATTGCTGCAGTAGATCATCTGATAGACGGAGATATGTTACTCCAAACATCACTAATTTTGGAGGGCCATTTTTGTTGACGCCTTGTGGCCTTGCATTCAGTATGATTTGGTTGTATGCTGTGGAATCATACCTTGGAAGTGCATTTTCTCCAGCAACTTGGATGCCTTCTCTCCAACCTCCACTCAATACCTGTGCATGTGTTCATGTTTGGCAATTTAACCACTATAATACAGAGCATTTACACTTGGCATCATCTTTAAGAAGCAGAACAAGCTTTAAACTTATGAAAAATTTAACGCACTACCTGCTGAACGAGCTCCTGCGGTGCACTTTTGGCATCTGAGCTTTGTTCTGAGTCCCTCATCTCAAGACACGTAAAGTTCAAAATGGCATGATGCCGAGATAGCATTCTTGCAATTGGACGATATCCGTCTCTATCATTAAGGTTGTAATATCCAGCAGTAAGCTCAGCAGCGTGACTTTCAAATTTGTACCACCAGTGGATTCCAGACACCTGTCATCATGATCAGAGGTTAATCATCTTGGTAGAAAATGAAGGAGACTATTAATTGGGGTGCTATAAAGTTTACTTTGATTGCCAATTTGACTTTACAGCCCAGGAAAGCTTTGTTGGCCTCCTCTAGGATTTGATCACCATGAATCAGCAATTTGTTTGAATACCAAGTCAAGAAGAACTTCCCTTTCAGAGTAGCATATGTGCCATTTGATTTGAAGAATCCACTAGATTCTGGTTTATCATTGTACTGGCCTGCGTCATCCGGTAGTTCCCATTCAGGATGGCCAGCCCTTGCTACAGCTTCTTTAAAATCTGCCTTCAAATATTTGTCATAGCACTGCACATTGCAGAATTTCATTCTTATGATGCTTCAGTTGTTCAAATAATCAAATTCCAGTTTGAATGAGAAACAACTTGTTTTGGAAAGCTAAGACCAGACTCACCTGAAATTCTCCAATACCAGGAAACTTCCATCCTTGACTTTGCGGATAAGAGGGATATCTGAGCTCTCCTGCTGGGCCAAGCCCCACTTCAATGTCTATAATAAGCCCAGATTCTAAAAAATCTGACATGTTTTCCCTGAAACTCTTCATGTAGTCACTGTATATCTGCATACACCAACAACTTTAAACATGCTGTGTAATAATCAAGATCATTGTTCCTATATCTGAACATGTAGAAGTCTATCTGAAACATGTCTAGCCTATTGCTATAAATGATTGTTAGTGAGGACTTGAACTTTCCCACATAGAATGAATATGTTTATCTTGTTTTATTGACATTTATTTCTTCTTACGTGTGATATTGATGGAAAGAGGATTGCATAGCAAGGCTGATTCAGTTTAGTTAGCATCTTTTGGGAGTAGGATTATACAAGTTAAACCGATAACTGAGAACTTCAACCTAATAAACTGAATCAGTTTCCTTGTTTTTTAGTAAGTCAATATTAATAACACTATACTAATTAGATTATCAAGCAGATCAGGTCAATTCTTTTCAATGACACGCATTTATGGAAGGAAAATATACACATGACACGTTCATATGTTCCTTAGTAGCTATTTTTCTTGCGGAGTTGATAACAAGAATGCTAGTTATAAGAAAGATAATCTTAGTTCTCTTAGTTCACCTCAATGGCTGTTCTTCCATGGAATATAGGCTTGTTGTCCACACCAACACTTAGATACTCCTTATTCCTGGTGCCTGAACGGTTGGTGTAGAAGATATCAGGATCAGATTCTCCAATGTCAAGCACCCACTTGGGAATTGGGATGTTAACTACATCTCCTACATTCCCTCCACACTGATGGAATGACATAATAGCTTGAAGTTTCAAGCCACATTCCTGAACCAGCTGAAACAAGCTCCTATAGGCTCTCCAATCATACTGCTTAGGACCCTTCAGTTCTATGATCCCCCACCACACATCAACCATAACCCCATCAACACCTGTTGCTCTTAGCTTCAAGAGCTGTTCTTTAAGGCCATTTGGGTCTTCAAAGACATTGTCAACAGTGACAACTCCTAGCTACAGTAGTTTGAAAGATAAACAACAAAACAAGATACAATTAGCGTGTGCAAATACTTGGCATAGTCATTTATTATGTCTCCATACTCATAGGAATAAAAGTAGCTTAAAAACACACTAGTTTGTGTGCATGACTTACTGGGAGCATGACATAAACTGGAACGTAGTTTTGTAACATGTTTCTGTCTGAAGGAGCCATCTCGCTGGTTGCGTTGTTCTTTTGGAAAAGCCTAATATGTCTGATATCTTAGGAGATGCTACGTAGAAGTTGCTGGTTGTTGAAGTCACTGATGAAAAGAAGAGGAAAGAAGAATTGTATAAATAAACAAAAGGGAGACCACTGTTGCCTTCCCACGTTCCTTTCCCACACACTGATATATATTATTATTTTATTAATATAAAATATTTTATTAATAAATTTAAGTGTCAAATGCGAGTTAAACACGAAGAGCGATGCGAAATTATCTTTTTCCTAAACAAAACAAAGTGAAAAGAATAAAGTAATAAAGAACTTGTCGTTGGTCACTGCATTTTTATGACAGATCTGACATTGTTGTTTAAGGAAAATAATTTTAGAAATCAAAAAGTGGGCAAAATAAAGTGTTTTGTTCCTTTTCTGTACCCTTTGAATTTGTATTTTTCTCAGATGATACAGTGGAAAATGAAAAAAAAATGAAAGTGGTTTTAATTAAAAATAATAAATAAAAATTATATAAAGTTAGGTCTACTATAATAACTTTTTATTATTTATATCTTATTATTATTATTATTTTATTATATTTTTAAAAAACTGAAAATAAGTATAAAATATAACTCATGATTGATTATATGATACATATAATTAATTTACTGTAGAGTCCTTTTGAATGTGAGTTGTCGGTAAAAGGAAATACAGCATAATAAATGTTGTATTATTTCAACTTTTCAGACATTTAAACTCAAATTTGTGAGAAAAGTTTCTCATATACAAATTTTATGGATTTTCTAACTGTTATCTTCCTGTATCAAAATTGATTCTCTCAACCATTTTTTATTTATTTCTAACTTCACTTTTGTGGGATGCAAGGAAGTCTTAGTATTTAACTTTTTATATAACTGCAAAAGATAAAAGATATAGATAATTGTTTTAAATATGCTAAAATATATTTGTTTCATCTTTTGTTGGATGCAAAGAAGTCTTAGTATGTAACTTTTTATATAATTGCAAAAGATAAAATATAAAAGATATAGATAATTGTTTTAAATATGCTAAAATATATTTTGGATAAATTAATTTTGTAGACATGCATAAATTATAATAACTGATTTAGATTAATTTATATATATATCAAAATATTATTATTAATTATTTATATATATCAAAGTATTATTATTAATTATGAGATGTGAATATTATTTATATATAATATGAATATGTTGATAATAGGTGGGTTGAGTTCTATCTTAATATATAGAGAAGGGTCCCTACGGTTAATCACGTGTTGGTTTTTCTCTATCCTATTAAAGAAAAAAATAGAACATTTTTATATACGTTGCCTGACACTTTAATTTAACATGTAAACACCTTTTTATACTCTCTTCTTCTCTATTGTGTTTTTTCAGGATCTGTTCTTACTCAATTACATCGACGAAATTCAATATTCTCTAATCAATTACAATGATATCATCGTCTTCAGTTTTAGATGAATATTGGATTTAATATTAAATATATGATTATACTTTACATGCATTAATTGGACTAAATATAATAAATATTAAATAATAAATCTGTCATCCTCATCTTATTTTTAAGTCAGTTGCATCCTTTAAATTTTAAAAGATACTTTAATCTTTTAAATGTTTGCATAAGATTATTTCATCATTTCTTTTGTTTATTAACGATGGTAATATTAGTTGAAGTCATAAAACTCATACTTCATTGAATAGATCAAAATAGTATAGTAAGTTGAAATAAGAATCAATTTAGTTTAAAGAGATGTTTTAAGAAATTAAAATAAAACTTTTAAATTTAAAAAATCAAATTAAAATATGCACGTTTTCACTTTCAATTTATCACTACGCTAGTTTTGTTTAAGTGCCACATTCCTTTCGCTTTCAGCTTCATTCAAATCCTTGTCATGTTTTGATCAAATCCTCACCGACACACACCATTTTATTTTGAAAGTAAAATATTTGTGTTATAATATACTTACGTCTATCAATTTAATTGTTATGAAATTATGTTTTTTCTCATAATCTACCTGAACATCCTACAGTAATTCATATTTAAAAATACTTATAAAAATAAAATTATTACTAAAATAAAAAAAATTAGCAACGGTTATTGTGATACTCTTTCAATTTAATTATCAGTAGAATTATAAAGTTAATTAAAATCATTTTAAATACACTATTTTGGGTATATATAAAATTTATCAAAAACATTTTAGATGTACTCCTAATTTAGTTATAGGAAAATTAATTAAACTCATTTCATATGTAATTCTAATTAGTTATATAAAAAATAATTAAAATCATTTTAAAGGCACTTCTGAAAATTAATTGAACCACTTTAAATGTATCTCTTATTTGGTTATATAAAAATTCATTTTTTTTATAGATACACATATAATTTGATTATATAAAAATTAACTAAAATTACTTTAAATGTACTTTTAATTTGATTATATAAAGGTTCATAGCGCAACTTTATATTTACTTTTAATTTAATTGTTATAGTAACGCAATTAAACTAATAAAATTTAAAAATAATTCATTAAAATCTTGTCGCTCACAAATATTTGAAAAAGAACTATATTATTTACTGTACAAGCAAGACACCACTCGTAAAGCTAAAAGTAATAAAACAATAAAATACTCAATATAAATTATTTTGATAGTTTTGTTTCATTTATTAGAATTTTTTTTATTTGAGTGTTGTAAAATTAGTATCTATTTATAAGTTAGTTATTCACGTTATTCATTAAATAGATTTTAAGATAATTTTTTAAATAATGAATTAGAGGAAGAAATTTATATAAATGAATTCATTTTTTTGACTTTTACTGGAGATTCGGAATAGATGGACTCTCTCTAGGACCCCTTTTATTAACAGGATTTATCACTACGTTAGCTACGTTATCGGCTCAGCCGGTTACTCGAGAATCTAAATTATTCTATTTTCTGATGTTAGCAATGTATAGTGGTCAACTAGGAACATTTTCTTCTCGAGACATTTTA
>Ga0209700_104282_pt1 | contig 26006 bp, 9 predicted proteins | sample SiratroredBW_FD_187528 | JGI IMG/M metagenome (GOLD analysis project Ga0209700, IMG submission 187528) | Root nodule microbial communities of legume samples collected from California, USA - Siratro red BW (SPAdes) (version 2) | ecosystem: Host-associated > Plants > Roots > Nodule | place: USA...
ATATTCGACAATTATTTTATCATACGTGGCTCTCGCACTATGTTTTGCCAAAAGCTTCATTTGTCGTCATCTGCAGAGAGACACGTGAGCTTGGTACTTAGAATCTTTATGTCTCTCACAACTTCTACCTGGTATAAAACAACTTCTATTTTGATTTCTTCTCATAAATTTTCCCTTTCGATTTCACTTACCTTAATTAAATTACTATTTTCTATTTAATGTTCATAATCTCGACACCAATTTTACATCGATATTTATCATCTAATCGAAATCCGATCCATATCGAAATTTGATCCTTACGAATACACCAAAGTTCAAATTTTCTTTATGAGTTTTTAATCTTTTTCGATAATATTTTACTACCTACAACATTTTCCCTGACTTAGAATTCAAATGAATGTTTACATGTTCAAACCTTAATTACATAATACAAGTATAATGTTTATTATAATTGAAATTTTATTTCTATAGCTTCCCACTATAATTGATTTTTCTAGTAAATTAATCATAATTATTTAACCAATTTTCCATCGTTTTAAATCAGTCCAAGTTGAGATGAATTTTTAGTTTAAATAAAACAATGTGTTGATTTTCGTTCCGGTTTAGCTTGATTCTTACAAGATAGATTTTTAGTTCTACCAAATACCAAATTCCAAATTCTTTCATTTGACACTGAAACATTGATTAGCTTGCAACTAATAAAAAAAATTTCTCAGTAGAAAGTCCACAAAATTGAAGAGGAATATTGTGAAACATCATCCAATTAAATATACTCCAATAATTAGGGCATATACATGTTGTAATTTGGTTCCCTAGTGAGATAATGATGCATAAAATCAACAAAACCATATCTCCAAAACTTGTTTCTCCACTAAAGGACAAAACAATGTCTTCCTTTAGACTCCTTGCCAACTCACACATCTATTATCAACATTAACTCCCAATTTTATTATCTTATCCCTTATTTTCTATGTGAGAGAATATAGTTTATCAAATAAAATTTACGTAAATCGGGGTAACATACTTTTAGATACATGGCATCTTATAATGATAACAATGTTTTAAATATTTTCCATATGACTTTATTATCACTTACCCATGTGGTGTACTCTATTATTCTATGCAAACTATGGGCTGAATATAATAGCAAAAACGGCACCACTTAATGATTCAAATCAGAAACATCCCACAGGATTGAGACATTGCAAATGGTCTCTTCACAAAACAGTCTCTGAATGTCCAGAACATATGAACGTGTCAACCCACCTATCAAACTAATGTTGTTGACACTTTTAGTAACATTGTCCAAGAACTTCGCTAACGATTTACACTGGTTGAGCTGATAGCTTCTTAACAATGGGTGCTAAATAAACTATAAAAATTATTTATACGTTGGATTAATATTCAAATTAAAAACTAATAAATCAATAAAATTGTTAAAGAATTTTTTTTTATCAAAGTTAAAGTGAGTATAATGCTTAAACTTATTTTTTTTATTTTTTAGATAAGGATTTACTTCGGTCAAATTTACCGTAGAGTGTCTATCATACAAATAAAGATCGATAACAAAGAAATTTATCAGTTTAGAGGGTAAGAAGTCGTGTTATTATTATCATAAGAAGTCGTGTTATATATTTCATCCATAAGGCTTTTTTTATTGATTTTATCAATTGGAATCTATTTTGCCGCAACCATCAATAGAATGACATTTCGACTGATGACAAATTTTCTATGAGATCATTTTTGACAGACCAACTATTTTTCCATAAACTAGAACTGTTCCAAAAAATCTCTTCAAGTAACAAATAATCTACTTAAAAGCTTGTTAATGAGTTCACCTAGAATTTGACATAAACCTACAAATGCTCACATCATAGGCTATATCAGAATATATGCAAATCACTATATACATAACAGAACGAACTATATTATCATAACAAATATAGTTGTCCCTCCATCCTTTTAAGAGACTATTCATCATTTAACTTATAATGAAATGCAAGAATTATGGATATAGTTTTCAAATTTGTCTCTTCAAATTATGTGTCCAATGATTTTAATTTTTAAATAATTTCAATTCTCGAAAACTTTCCAATAGATTCAAGGTGATTTATTTCAAACTTGTTATCTCAATTTTATTTTTTTGCAATTTAGGTTTACTATTAGAATGTCATCTATATTATCTAAAGGAATCACTTAGGTTTACTAGTACTTCTTATTAAAATGTCATCTATATTACTTGAAGAAATTCCTTAATTAAAATTCTAGTTTTACCAACAAAAAGTAAGAGACAATAAGATTTGTATATCAAACAACAGAATGTCAGGATACTGAAAAATCTTTCAAAATATGTATATTTGTTGTATTTAACATTATTATCACTTCCAAGGTCAATCTACAAATATAGTGGCTCTACCAACTACTAAAATGAATATATTGTTATGACAAAAGGTGTGAAGAAAATTCCTTTTTATGAGAATAAAAAAAAGTTAAGAGTGCACGAACAAGTTGTCATAATCTTTTTGTAATAACAATACGATTATACAATTATCAAATAATTAAATCTCCCATTATATAATTATCAAATAATGAAGTGAAACAAGATACATCAACATCAAGCATCTCAAGTACCTTGACTATAAAAAAGTCTATGAAAACATGTGGGAAAATGGTTGTTTATTTAAGAGCATAAGTTTAATTTAATTTCCCATGTTTTTATATTTTTCGACTATATGTCAAAGTTCATTGCAAAGTTCTTTCATAACTATTAACCAAATCTAATGTATGATCTGCAATAAAATTTGTGTGGATTAACTTTTTTGTGTGCTTTTGTTAAGTATTAGAATGTGTGCTTTTATTTCTTATTATTATTCATGGTCCTTATCGTTTGTAACTTAAGCGAAAACTACAACAACTTCTAATTTAAAAGTCAGGACTGAGGACTAGTTAAATAGAATCTACAAGTGTTTAACTACCGAGTAATGATTCAAAACAAAATTGTTTTGATGAAATTAGGATCAGAACTTGAAGCATAGCCATTAATGGCAGCCTCCGCCTAATATTTCATTCATGTTCTATTTTAAATTTATTATTTTTGTAATTCTATTTCCAGATTATGTACAAGCACAAGTAATCGACGCTATGGATACCGGCTACGGATATCGGAACTAGAAGTAACAAAAAGCCTAATCCGTTCCGAACCGTTTCATCTAGCCGGCAATCTGAATCTGTTTCCGGTGAATCAGAGAACTGACAAAATTGAAGCATTGGTTCACGAATGTTCTTCCGCTTTGGACATGAGGGATAGTCTGCTCGGTTGCTGCCGGAAGTCGCCGCGCCGGCGCTGCTGGTGTGACGACGGCCGGATCAGCGACGCCAAGGCTCTCTTCACGAGGTCGCCTTCGACGCCGCGGATTCTCACGAGCGAGTTCTTCATCGCCGAGCGCCGCGCGTTGAACCCGTTCGACGAGTACTGCGGCGGCGCCGGACGAGAGGCGAAGTTCTTGTGGAGGCTGCACCGGAACGAGCCTGGATGCGTCGTCGGCGAGCACATGCAGGCCCGCTTCTGGTGGTGGCTCTGCCGTTTGACCGCCTCGCCAGCGCTGGTGCCGGCGACGGAAATGGAACGGTTCGGAGAGATTGAACCGAACCGGACAGAAGCGGAAGAACCGCAAAGATTGACAGGTGCGGGAGACGTTGAGCGGTGGAAGAAGGTAGTGGAGCGTGTGGAGAAGGTTGAAGTTGAAGAGGCGAAGGCGGTGGAAGAATAAGCCGCTGACGGTGGCCGGGAACTGCGAAATCTGCCGACCGGCGAGAGCGTTCGGAGGACTGGTCCGCTTGATTTTCTAGAAGCTGCCGCCATTTTAGAGTGAGAAAGTGAATTTAGAGAGAGAAGCAAAGATTTTGGGTTTCTCTAACAAAGAAGGAATGCACCCTCTGGTTTGGCAAACCTCGCTTTACTCTAACAAGGTATATATAGGAGTTTCATGGGAAGGGCAGAGTTGGAAGACGAATATGCTTTCGTTATTTTCTAATTGGGGTTTTCGTTTTCTGTATTTTCTTTCCTGACTCCTACTTTCCCGTTTTTTATTTGCAAGACATTCTAGTCTTTTCACTGTACATGTACAAAGAAAAAGTGTTTTGTATAACTAGTTTTTAAGGAAGAAATAGAAAAGGCTAATTTTTCAATAAAATAGATAAGCTATTTTGCAATTTTTTTTAATTTATATGTTTATTTTTAACTTTTACCTAAGTTAATTTAAATTTATACTAACTTTATTTTATGAAAAACGTATTTTTTTATATTTTTAGAATTTCTTATCAAGAAATTCCTCGAAACATGTTATTAGTTGATATTAAATTATGAAAGTTTATTCTTAGATATTGTATTTTAATAATGTCTAAAATTATTATTTAATAATATCAAAAATTAAAATTAAAAAAATGTGAAAGAATTATATGAAAATATGTACTTGTAGAAAATGATCTTTTTGTAAAGTGCAAGTACTCACAAAAATAAGAAGATTATTAATAAGGTTATATCTGTACGAGTCCTCTCATAAAAAAAATGATAAAAAGTAATAAAAAATAAAATTAACTTATATAAAAATTAATTTATAAAATGTTTTTAACTTATATATAAATTAATTTTAACTTAATTATGAAGAAATAAGTCAAATTTATTCTTTTTTATCTTTTTTTCTTCTAAAAATATTTGATAATAAACATATTTAAAGATATATTTAATAATGGCAATTTTTTCAGAGCTATCCATTTTAATTTTTTTTTTCTAAAACGTGGACTGAATATGTGAATGTGTATTTCTAAATATTTTTCGGATAATATTTTTCATAGATGAAAATAAATTATTTACGAGTAGTTTAAAATAAGCATTTCCCATTTTTGTTCAATTTTTTAATCTTATAATTAAATTCGTTGTGAATAAATATAAGAATAAGATAGAGCGTAATTTAGAACAAATTGATGTCTAATATATTATCCTATAAACTAAAGTAATTAGGTATAAAATTCTCTGAGCTAGTTTTTAGAATGTTTAATATATTAGAAGCTTATTCAATTTATTATGGAATTTTTAATTGAATTTTTCAAAGTAAAAAAAAACATAATAATGTATTTTATCTTGTGCTGATTTTGTAACTAAGCCTCATAAAGTTAATAAAGTTACCATAATTTTTTTTTTGGAATATTTCACGCTGCCGTCTATAGTTTTACGGCCCTGATTAATCTGTTTTTGATAATACAGACACTAACTATTGTATTCAACTTATTTTTTTTTTTTTTAAAAAAGATTTCGAAATTTTGTGAAATTAGAAAGGTTGAGGAAATCAATTATTTAAATTAAGTTTCTTTGTATTTAAAACAAAATTTGAAAAATCGGTTAATGCTTTATTTTTGAATTCTTTACTTAACATTATGGTATGCTAACTTCATTTTTGAATATTTGTTTTGAGGAGTAGAAGTTTTAATGTATAATATACAAACAAAATTGTCAGTTTTACATTTTTTTTTTTAATTTGAGATCTAAATAAATAATTTCCATCCATCTATATTTACAAATGTAGTTTTTATTCATGAATAGTGTAAACAATGAAAAGTGGAGGGATTTGAATGCAAAAGTGAAATTTGAAAGTTGTATTGTGTAATTAGATAACGTGGGGCAAAGGTTAAACTGACACTTGGGTTCTGACAGCCAACAGGTTTCTGTCCATCAATCTAAAAACTGTGAGCTCGCCCTTGATAAAGTAAAAGTTAAAATATTTAATTTTTTTATTAAAGACTTAATGAATGAAATTAAAAATATTGTTACAGGAGTTTTACTCTTACAGAATAATATTCATTCGATAGTTATTAAAAATTTTATGTTTCATTCATGAAGACAGATTGTATTTCTAAAAAGTATTGAGTTAAAAAAAGGTTACCATATTAAATATCTTTAATAGTTTGTTTAAATTGAGAAATGTAAAAGAGAAAATGAAAAGAAAAAAAAAGAAAGAAAAAATTGAATGAAAAAGAAGAAAAGATGAATGGACTCTTATTTTCTTCACTTATCCTTTTAATTCAAATAATTTAATTGTTTATTTTTTATTTTTCACTTTCTTATTTTTTCTGTTCAATCTAAACTACAATAAGAAAAAGAATACATATATGAATAAGAAGAATAATAACAACGTGATTTCAATAAAATCATAGAAATATTAAAAGAAAGTTACTGTGAAGTTAAGTATTTGAAGAAATTATAAAAAATATAGAAAATTTCAGCCGGTAAAAGATATATATATATATATATATATATATATATATATATATATATATATATATATGAAACATAATTTAAATTTAAATGTCATGTATTAGAGAAAATAACTCTTAACAATAAGTCTGTAATAAAAAATTTGATGTTTTTTTCAAAGAGACAAAAATTGGATATACTATAATTTTTGGAGATAATAAGATGTACTATTTAAGTTCTTTGTAACACCTTTGCAATTTATGTCTTTTTTCATTTACATTTTCTTACTTTATTTATGTTTTCTTCTGATTTTGTCTCTATTTCTTTTTTTGTTATTTATTAAATTTTCAGTTACATGCATCTTCTTTTTTGTGTTCATAATTTTTTAAAATAATTTAAGTTTAATTGCAGTAACAGGTAGAATTTCTAAAAATTATTTTAGACCCAGCAATATTTCTTAAATTCGTGTATTTCTTTCAGAAGATTGGTTTATGCAAAAAAAAAAAAAAAAACTCGAAATATATATAAAATTTGTTTTCTTTTTTATTCATTCAGAAAATAATCAAATTCATGTCAACATGAACGTGAAAATATTTTCTTAAAATCTAATTGTTTCATTAAAATTTATTATTTTTTATAAACTTATGTTATTTTAAATTAGCCTAAAAGTAAATGCCATTTTATTCATATTAACTTTCAAAAACAGGATATATTAGTTATTAAAGTAAAGTAATATAAGTAATACAAGTCAGATCGAAAAATTATAAAAAAAATATTTCCTTAAAAATATAGTTGCACATTATTTATTTAAAGACGATTTAACAACTAATACATATGATAATTACTTTTTAAATTCATAAAATGATATTTGTATCTCAATATAATATTATAATGTTATTTTCTCATTTATTATATTATATCAGGGCACTGTATTTGCATTTTTTAGTTGACATGGATTTAAGAGATAATAAAGGAAATCTAAGAGAAGGTAATTTGTTTAAATATAACCTTTAAATTTTAAAAAATCAATGGATACTAAGAAAAATAAAATTTTTATGCTAGTTCAATTTTTTTAAAATTTACATTCAATCAATCCAAATAACTTGAGTTAAATTTGTCATTTAAAAACTTAAATTATCTAATTACAAGTATTTTTATTTAATTAAAACAAAAAAGTTAAAAAAGACACTTATTTTTAAAAATTTTCACCTAAGATAAGGAAATCATTCAATTACCTATATCCTACACACCAAAACAAATGTATGATTTAAAAATTAAATAACAAAAGAAAATAAAATATCACCTGATATAGAATATGTTTACGATAAAGTAATCATATAACATAGCCACCATTTCTCAATAAATTTTGAATAATATTTTTTTTAAAACAATTGTACTAACTAAAAGTATCATTAGAAAAATTCTTTAAATCATAAAAAAGTTCTCTATTTTGAAAAAGAATGAAAATTTCTTATTTGAAAGAGAGATATTTCTTATGAAAAATTTGATATAATTGATCAAAATAATCACTTATTATTAAAGATAATTAATTATTATATTCATTTAGTTATTAAAAAAACTTTAACAACAATTTAATCAAATATTGATAAAACATAATCCATTATTTATAAAATGTTGAATTTATTAAAAATATCTGATGCAATCGGTTATATCTTAAAATAATCATTTATATCCCAAACATGTGAAATCTACTTTTTACATAAAAATAATTAATAAATATTTAATATATATAATTGACTAAATATAAAATTTGAATTTTTTTAAATTGAAATAATCAATTATTATTTTTTCAATATAATCAATTATTTATGAATTCAGTAAAAGATAACTTTAACTTATTTGTAATAATTGATTATAAATTTATCTTAATTGATTATATGTTGATGAGAAATGAAAAATAGTTTTGAAATAAGTTTTTCTTTGAAAAAATATCTTAGAAAATAGGTAATATTTTATAAATTTACCTTACTACTTTAACAATGAATGGCGAGTCCTAGGTGCGTGCGAACATCATCATAAACATGAAGTCATAAACATGAAACTTCTTGTCTGTTTTGCCAACATTACTAGGATAGAATAAACATTATTTTTCCCCTATATATAATATTAGTATAAAAATTAAAATTGGTAATTAAAACTTAATTTTAAGAAAAAGAAAGTATATAAATAAATTAAAATTTTGTATTATTTTCGTTAATAATAATATATATGATAATATAAATAAATTAAAATTTTATTATTTTCTATTATTGCGGTTACTATTATTGTTTGATTATAAATAATTATTTTAATTATTATCATCACTATCTTTATTATATAAAAATTAATATTATTAAACAATATATGACAATAAAATATATATTATTTAATTTTTCTTGTCAGTTGTTTACCAAAAGATATTCTTAGATAAAAGAATTGTTTGTGTGACTTAAACATTTGTCTTACATCAATGCACATGTAAACTTGTGATCATTCAAATCCATTGTTGCAATGGTGGAATGCAAATCCAACATGGGTGGCTCTTAATTTCTTGAGTTTATGAATTGGTTGCATTCCCAAAGCAAAATGGCAAATTGATGAGTTGCTCAAAGGGACCACTCTAGAAAAGGATTCACATCAAGGCCAGGTTAGGCACCTGCCTTTGACACCGAAAGTGTCTTTCCACTCATATATATCTAGTAACATCCAAAGATTCTCAACTGGAGAAAAATGGCTACAAAACAACAACAGACACGTAGCCTCCATGCAAGTCTGACTGTGTTGTGAATGTGAAGGTTGACTACTATCCACACATTCTTTTTATCATCACAAAAGTAATATTAATAACTACAAAAGGATACTCTAACCCTTGCATTTTGCTAGTTCTGTACCTTGCATCTAGACTTAAAGTAGTATTTGATATTCATTAAAAAAAAAAAATGGAATCACCAAGGCTGAGATCACTTCTACAAACCCTAAAATGTTCCTTTCTTTTCTTTTTATTTGAGAGGTATATATATATATTCTTTTGTTGTAACAATCAACGAATTTACTGTATATTGGAAATGCAACATATTTATAATTTTTTTTAATGAAATTTTATCTTTCTATCATTGTCGAAGCCTCTCAAAGCAGTTGATACAGATTAACTTTAACGAATGTGTACATATAGGATCAAATCACCATGTCGAATGTTTCAAAAGCTTTTTCCAAAAAAATTGTAAAGAAAAACATAAAAGATAAAAAAAAAATAAACTTTTTTTATGTTATAACATATAAATTAAAAATAAAAAATTGGAAAAATTAAAATGCGTACTATGAATAATTATATTAAGCATATTGTGAAGTGATATTGGTTCTCCATCTCCCACTTAACTCATGCATTTTTTCTTCTGAAAATTGATTTATCCTTTAGATCACAACCTGCCAAAATAATACCTGTTCCATCCCCATCCACCCTTATGTATCTTCTTATCCAATTCTCCTTGAGAAACCTTCGCACCCTACTCATCCTTCATATCCACCATTTATTAGTTCCCATAATTTTTTAATATATCGTTTTTTAATTAATAAAGAACAAATATAATGAAAGAAAACAAACAAAAGTCGTTCCTGCTGTTAATATATCCATCTACATAAAGATATATCCAACACTTTGAACCGTAATTTTTCTTTCGCACACACTATCCACCTCCCCTTTTCCTATAAAATCAGGTTGAACATCTTTTAGTTTCCAACAATTAACTCCCACATTAAAATGTACTTTCTCCCAATCTTATTTAGATTATGAAAAACAAATATTGAAAAATATTGGCAAAGAAAACTAGTATATATATATATAAAGAGAAAGAGGAAAGAGAGTATGAAGTTAACATGAGCCAAACAGAAAATCTTTATGTTTCTAGAAAGATAGTGTATAAAGTAATTTGTGGATTGATCTGGTTGAAACAATTAATTCCATTCATTAGAGATTACGTTCAAATATATTAAAAAAATATAAAAGAAAGCTATTTTGAGGTGGCTAGAGGCTTTAATTAATTTAGTCTTTCTGTTATTAAAATAAAAGAAATAATTTGTATTAAATCTTCCAAGTTTAAAAACGTGTGAGTGGATTTTGGAGCTATCGTATTAATATGTAACAGAGTTCCACGAGGGCTGCGTATGCATAGGTCTTTGAGTTCTGCTACTTTATATTCATGAACATTGCAGGAGTCCAAGTCAACACATTTCCTAGTAATGGTAGCTTGTAAAATCATAAAACTTCCATATTTTCTATAACATAGATAAGCGATACTTGAAAGAATTTTTCATCTTTGCATTTTGGGTGCTTCAAAATATATTCAACAACACTGTATTTAACAAATTTTTTCGGAAAATATTTAATTTACTTATACTTTAACAAAAATACTTTAATGGAACCCTAAAGGGACAGTAAAAGAAATGCATATAAACATGTATTCATTACCTTTTCAATTTTCATAGGAAGATTGAATGGAACCCATGTTGAATTGAACATTTACTATTATGCTAAAAAAATATATAGTTGATAGTTAAATTGTGATTTAACTTTACATCATCATGTCATCTAAAATAATTTTTCTCAGTAATTATCTCACTTTTACTGGAAATTAAACTTATAATCTTAGACTTTGAAATCAATTGTTGAATTAACATTATTAGGCTAAAATTTATAACTTATAGTCAAAACATAATTATTTATTATCTAAAAAAATCTTTTCATTAGTAAAATTTTCACGCTCGTCATCTTAATTCTATTACAATTATTAGATTGAACTTGTAAGTTAAGGGTAAAACAATGTGAAATTAAAATATTTATTATTTCTCTATTGCTCACACAATGAATTTTTTATATCAATAATAAGCATTTTAGTAATGCTCGAACTCTTATAAAAAAATTGTTAAATATGTATAACTTTCTTTCCTCAACAATCACACATTCAAGAGTTAAAATACCATCATTATGTATAACAACCGAACCCAAGATATTCTTCTTTTGTACCAAATGCATATTTTAATTCTTTGTAAAGCATTTTAGAAAACATTTTGTCAACATTTTATAAAACCATTAGACAATCGCTTTAAATAATAAGAATGATTTGCGAAAATGATCAGCGCAACGTTTTACCTCTTTGAATCTCTAACCTTTACTTTCAATATTATTTTTCTTGTTGAAAATTTCTTCTTTTAATTCTTCATTTTGAATAGTTTGCACTTTATATTTCTTATCTTATGTTTAAATCTACTCTTAAAATATAATCTTGGTACCTTTTCCTACACATTCTTTGTACTAGCTTCATTTTATCAAATTCAGAGAATTTATTCCTATGGTATATAACGTTTACATTCACGCTTGCTTTAAAAAATCAAACATTTTTTAAATAAATATAAAAATGATTTTATCATGATTAAATTGTTTCGTTAATATTTGCATTTGTTAACATTTTCTATCAGATCTAAAAAAGCATTCGATTGATTCAAGTTTATTCAAATTGAAAACTTTATTCGATTGATTCAAGTTTATTCAAATTGAAAACTTTTTGTAAGTTGCTAGTCGCACAGAGAGATCAAAAGCACTTCAATAAAGTTCGTCCTTCCCTGTGAAAAATCTTTTCTGAAACAAGTCTATTCCAAATATTAACCCTAAACAAGTTTATTCCAAAATACTTTAGCATGTTTCACACCAATAAAAAACAATTGAATAAACAAATCGTTGTGGATGAAATCTGTACATTTAAGCAGATTGAAAGGATCCAAAAAGCTTGTTGAGCCAAGTTTGTTGCTTAAGAGGGTGGTGATGACTAATCAATTATTGTGTTTAGTTAGGTTCTTTGTATTACTCCCAATTAGTGACATGCGTCCTCCACTTCCCATACCAAACTAAAATCACCAATTATTTATAGTTCCTTTGCACCAAATTAATGAAAACCAAATCCATGACCTTATATATGCCTTGCACATGCACATTCATTAATTCCCTAAAACATTTGTGCTGTGATGATTGGGTTATTGTTCCAATCTTGTCGCAAAATAGATATTAAATTAAAGTGTGGAACTTATTTTATACAACTCCCATATGCACCTGAATGAATGTCAGGCAACACTACCGGACCATTAATAATCGAAGGTTTTATTAATCACTTATCATTAATTATATCAAGCTATCTGCACATGTTGCACATACATATATATGAATGTGATCTTAGATTCTGAAATAAATAGATAATAAAATATATTACAATAAAAATACACTTATAATCACAAATCTCTTTCAATAAATTCGTTATTGTTCCTTATACAATTCAGTAATATAGATTTCTAGAATCATAAAACCTTGGTCTTGATGTAAGGTTCAATGTCTCACTCATTTTATCTAATAATGGTGTTATCTAATAAATTTGAAGGTATCGTTTAAAAATGAAACAAGAGTATCAGGTTTCTGTTTCTTTACTCACAACGATCCAATTTAAAACGATTGATGATTGCTGCGGGGAAAGCTTTGTGTGCCATTCCATCCATTAATATTTAAGTTATTTTCCAATTTAAAATTCTTTCATTGCACATAACTCCATTCACGATTATATTCTGCAGTTTAAAATGTTAAAGCTGATCACTTGGTGGTCCACTTTTCTTTACTATATTACTATCATTATTATGAATAGCACATTAGAGGATGCTAAAGACATTACTTTATAGTTAGTAATAATTTAGTTTCTGATCCATTATGTTCTTGTTTAATATTTTAAATTTCCTTAAAAACTTTCTTTGCAAAATAATAAATATTTATTTTAATATGTATTATTTTCTTTAGTAACATTCTTATACTACTTGTTGGTATTATTCTCTTTCCTTAATTTTGTTTTTCCTTTTATTATCTCTCAACAAAAGAATAAAGTTTACCAAGACAAGTTAGAAAAATTGTACGATAGAGCTTTTACATCTACCTCATGTATATATTAATTTTAAATTAAAAAAAAATTCATTTATATATATATATATATATATATATATATATATATATATATATATATATATATATATATATATATTTAAATATATATATATTTATATTATATATATATATATATATATATATATATATATATATATATATATATATATATATATATATTAAAATGCTTATATAGAAATACGTAAAAACATGCGTATGATGAGTTCACACTTTTGTAAAATAAAAACAATTCAAGCAGTTTTCTCTAGTTTGTCCTTTGTTAACTTCTTTCCAAATGAATGGTAGACCATTATGAGCTTCCTACATAACAAATAGAGACTCTTGTTTTGATCTAGACACAGCATTTATGTTGCGGTTGTAGGTTTAAATTCATAAATATTCATTGACAATATTCCTTAAAAAGGTTATGTATATTTGTTTCAATTGAAAATAAATATTTAAATTTATTAAAATATAAATCAAATATGAATTGTAAGGATTTTTTATTAGCGGTCTCTAGATTTTTTATTTGAATGAAAGAAAGTGCAATGAACAACAAAATAGTTATAGTAACAAGTCTACTTTTATTATTAAAAAAATTATTTCACTATAATAAAATTGTGAAATAATTATTAAAAAATAGTGTTGATTATGGATGAAAAGCAAATAGGAACAACTAATCCTATTCTAAATCGTCGCTATTGCAAAACTGGAATTTGTGTGGGTAAAACTTAGTCTAAAACCGACACAAAATAAAAAAGAAAAATATTGAAATGATGTAGCGTCAACTTTTTAATTAAATAGACACTAATGTTAGTGTTGACTTAGCCAACGTAATGAGTCTATTTATTAAGGTTCACTTTTCCAATTTCATTTTTCGCCTTCTTCATTTTTGTCAAGAGCTTGCATTGTTGTTGGATTTTGACTTCCATTCTTGAGTTCAGTTGCCTCCAATCTCCATTCCCAGCTCACATGAAGTTTGTTGAGCTCCAAAAATTGCTTTCCATCGATATTCTCCTTTCCCAGCTCACATGCATTGGAAACTCTTCTCTGGTGGTTATCGACATAGGTACGTTTTCGTGATTTTGTTTGAGCATTTTCGTTCTGTGTGGATATTGATATGTTTTAGGCTTTTGAATCATGTTCTTCACTGTAAGGTTATTGTGGTGGTCAATCTAAAGCTGTGTTGATGTTGAATCTAAAACTGTATTGAAAGGTAAGTTTCACTCTTAATGGAATCCTGAAGTTTGAAATTTGGTTCTCTATGTGTTTGGCTGCTTAGATGTGGTTAGATTGATGAATGATTCTACAAAAGAACCTCATAAATAAATCTTCTGCTCATAAACAATAGTGAAAGCACTCAATAGGTAAATAGATATTCAAACAATGAGAGAAATAAAAATATAAAAATATTATATTGATGTCAATGGTGAGAGGAGCAAGAGGATAAAATTTCATAAAAAAAAAGCACAAATGAGTAACTCAAACAGTCACCCAAAATAAACATGAACTCCTAAATTGACATAGATGCACAATCTTTTCTTCTCATTCTTTTTGTATTGAAAGTAAAAAACCTATTAAGCCACATTAGGTTTTTCACTTAAAGACTCCATTAAATTGCTACAATATTTTTTTATTTTAAAATAAAATATTATTGGATCTAATTTAAAGAAGACTTTACACTAATTTCATAGAAGTGTTATAATTAATAGTCTTTGAGAGATTTATCTCCTCCCTTGTTCACATAAAAAAGATATCCAATTTTTTGAGGTTTTATTTTATTTGCTACAAATAAAGAGGATAAGATAATTGTGAATTATCAATTAGCAATTAAGTGTAAATATTGAAAAAAAATATATATTTTAACGGTAAAATAATTCCATTGTTAATAAAAATAATTCTTAAATGATTGATAAAAGTAATTATAAAAAACTAAAAAAGAGGAATTACACCTGTAATTACTGCTTTGATGTCCCTTTGCTGGAATCTAGACTAATTTTTTTTTTTTGGAGATATTGAGGACTAGAGTTAATTATTACTAATTTTTCGTATTTACTTATATATCTTAGTAATAAATAATTTATATTTATAGAGGCATATGGCAATTACCTCACTAACCTTGCTGTTAACATCGCACTGAATATAGGAATATACTAATATCTTAAAATGTGTTTTTATTTCTTTATGTTCCTAATCCATCTCTCCTCTCCCGTAAATGAAGCAGATGCCTAACATAGTAACGTACCAAACAGAAAAACTTGTTATTTTCTTCCACAACGAGCAAAATCATTAGTTGTTTAGACTATTTAAATTTCTCTGCAAGTTGGCATGTGAAGATAGTACAAAACAATATTACGATAAGTGTAACAGTATCTTGGATCTTATCTAAATTTTGTACAAGTTATTGGCCTGCATTTATAATTTCTATATATTCTATGTGCTTGAAAAGGAATAAACGTGAAGGAGCTTCTACATTGACATTATATAGAGCTTGTGTCACTATATAGAATTGACCTCCACTTTGTTTAAGGAAATTAAATTATATATTGGTAATTGACGTGTCCAATTAAATATTAATTACTAGTTGAGATCCTATCCTCAACGACATTACCAACATCAACCATTTTTAAATGTCAAATATCTGCCATCTGTGATTGCTGTTGTGTTTCGCTTTGTTTTTACTCTTAATAAAATTATTCTTCTGTAGGCTATAATTGATTCAGCAGGTAACGTGGTGGGTAAAAGTTTATTGTGAAACAGTTTAAACCAGCGAAGCAACTAAACTTGACCAACAGAATTGGGAAGTCTTTCATGTCAGGGAGAAAATGAAAGATTCTGGTCACATGACTAGGTTTTAGGTGGTTAGAATATTTCAACTTTAGGGTTTTAGATGATTTTGTTGTGTCAACAAAGAAAAGAGACAGATGACGACAGAATCAAAGTGCTCATATGGTGGCATTATGATAAATCATTCCTTGGCACTTTTTTAATCTAATATCGTCTTTCTTTCTCAATTGCTTTCATAATAATCAATGAACATCGTCTCATTATATTATATTATATTATATTATTGACAAATGAAAATTTTGAGCTTACCCATTAAGAAAAATAAATTATTTTACATCAAACAGAAAGTAACAGTCATTGGTTAATAATGTTAAATTGTTTTCATATATATAGTAGATTTTAAAATTATGAATGTCGATTTATTAGTAAATTTTAAAATTATGGATGTCAATTTATTAGTATATGTTTTTGAAGATAAACTCTAAATTGATTCTGATTGATATCGATTAAATTGACTCTAAATAATATTAGTTAAATCGATTCTAAATTGTTAACTAAGCTAACTTTATTTTATCGCTAAGTTTTAAATTGATTTTTAATTTCTAAGATCATTGATATATGACTCTGTAATATCAAGTAACCAAGGTTTATTAAATATATAATAAACTTTGATATCTGAAAAAGTTAATTGTAATTAAGTCAAATATAGTCTACCTAAATTTAAAATTATAGATTAGGATAAAATAGTAAATTGACTAGTTTATAAGTTATGTTTGTTCCAAATATACTTCAAATTATTATATAGTTCATTTAAATAAATATTAAAAAAATATATGTTAAGTTCACATTAATTTAAATAAATATAAAAATTATAATTAAATAAATTAATATTAATTTAAACGATAAATTTAATAAATTTAATTATTATTTTTTTATATTTTAACTTCAAACTAAATCGGCTTAATTAACTTTATTTGTTTGTGTTGAGAGTGTAAGTCTCATTATTATTTCACAACTACTTGGTAATATTTTTTATAGAGACATAATATGATACTTTATTTTAATATGTCAACGAGGTTTCATTAGTAAATTATTATAATTTTTCTTAAAAAATTACTTTCGTTCTATAGAGGTGAAATTGTTGTATGTGTAATGTAACTGGGACCGTAAAAACACGTTAGTGTAACACACCTAACAAACTTCTTATAACCCATTAATTAAAAAAAAATTGAAGTAAAATTGGAACTTATTTTAAACACTTGAAATTGTATTTTTAAACTAAACAATATGTTGTCAGGCTTTTTCAAATTGAATTATCGATAAATTCAACTTTTAAAACTGAACTAAATTATACATATAAGATTTTAAACAATTACATAATGTACAATCATATTTAAAACTAATTTATTTTAAAAAATAAAAAATAAATATTAATATTCAATCAAAGTGAGAGAATTAAAGATTTTAGCTTTCATGATACTAACCATACTTTGCCTATTTACAATTTATTAAATCATCACATATATTATGTTGGATAAGGATAATAAATAAAAATTATTTAAACTCATCTTAATATTGATGGGATTGATTCGGTATGAGAATGAATGAATATAGATAATATATTTTTTTTTAATTGAGTATGAAGATATTGATGTGTATGTACAATTTCATTCTATTCAGTTTTAGTATTATATTGGTGTGTAAGTCTAAAAGTTGAGCAACATAAATATATAATAAAAGAAGATTCATAAATTTAATTTTTAAAGATTTTAATTTAAAGATGATGTATATAAATCTTATTTACTTCTTCTTATTGTATGTTCTTTTAACATCAAATGTTTATAATACCATGTTTTTCTTTATTATAACTTTTATTTTTTATAAAAAATATTTAATTAATATTTGGAATAATAAATGAACAATTATTTATATACATTGAATATGGAGATGTAGATATTTTTTAAAAATAATATTGTTTTGTTTGATCAATTTTAGTTGTGTAAACTTATTTTAAATTGAATTATTTCAAAATAATTTATTAAGTATGTATACTAATTAATTATAAATACTTAAATTTTGTAGGATAACATATATGATATTTATTATTTATATAATAGTTTGATGTAATTTAATAAAGTTTAGTATAGTTTTCAATAATTCATAAAATAGTTTGGTTCAAAACAATGAAATGAACCTTGTACAACTATTCCGTCCACTTTGTAGTCTTGTTGACAACATGTATAGTTTTTCCTAATTCAGTCCAATTTAGCTTTTGTTTTCGAAACAGAAAATCCTTCTTCCCAAAGTAACAAACAGAAAAGCAATTATATTGGATGGGAAAAAACCTAGGTTATGTTTAATCTAAACATTTTCCCAAACTGACACTTAGTTCATTTTGTCTATCCCTAGATCTCTTACAAAAACTATTCAGCACTGGGAAGGTCATTGAGAACAAAGATTTTCATTCCAGAAATTACACACAATGTGTAGCCTTGTAAAACAAGCTAGTAAAATGGAAATAAAAATGGCATGTCACTGGAAAAAACCGTACCATCTACCTACAAATATATTTATCAGTTTCTTCCGATCAGACAAAGCTATGTTTCCTGTCATTTCCAAAATGGTACAATTTCAAAACCCTTTAATGCATGGATATTCTTACATAGCCATGTTTAACCCCCCTCAATGAAAAGAAGAAAAGGAGAAGAAGAGGTTCACTGGATTATATACACGTACAGCAGCAAATAGGAGAGACCAAAGAGCTGATTTTGAGATCAAGAAACTGCAACTGCAACTGCATCATTGTTAGCATTCATTAGTGAAAAGCGAGTAGGCTTTGGATGGAAAGCCTTCCTCCTATGGAGATCATGGCTAGAGGGCTTAATAACTTGCAGGAGAAAGGCCTTCAAAGAATCAGGTTTTGCAGGCATAGATGAGTACAAAAGATGAGAGGTGTTGGAAGGGTTCTTGGGCACAGTTCTGGGGGGTTTCCTCTTGTGCAGGCTGCATCTGAAGGAGCCAGGATGTGTGGTGGGAGAGCACAAGCATGCACGTTTGGTGTGGGGTTGGGACTTTGGAATTGAAGGAGCAATTCTTGATGCCATAGAATAGTTCAAAGCCCAAGAGGGAATGGAATTGAAACCTTATAGTTCTCCTTTTGGAATGATTTTAGACTTGGCTAATGGGAGGTTGTGGTTGATCGTGAAGCCTTTGAAGGAGATTTAATACATTGATGACATTTGTGTTTTAGTGGGAATTCCTAGTAGCTAGAGGGGTGTTTAAGTAATTTATGGGCAAGTATTAGCATTGAGTGCATTTACCAATTTGTCCCTGGGAGAACTACTTCTTGTTTGTATTGTTTAAGAACCTTTTCATAATAAATTTCTCTAGACTAAGTTGTGGAAGTGAAGGTAGATGGTCTAATCATAAAACAAGTTCCTCTGGTATGCATGCATCTATGTTCCTATAAAGTACTCAGCTTTAAGTCTTGGGGAGTTTCTCTCAGTTAAAGTTCCCAACAAAATAAGTACCTTTCTTTATTTCGTCTGAGTTAGAAAAATGGGTCCAACAGATTTACACTCGTTTCTATGGGCGATCTATGCCCTGATATTTATAAGGTAAAGTGTATTAATAAAAAAATTTGGTCTCAGAATTGTAGTTTGATAATGTTTTTGAATATGTTTTTTCTTCTTAAGCTCTAAAGTAAAATAAAAGGAGACAAAAAAATTGTATCGTTTAGATTTGAGAGAATAAAATATTTTCTTAAAAATTTAGAAATTAAGATCGCATTGTTCAAAATTTCAGCAGCTAAAAATATAATTAAACATAAAAAAGAGAAAACAATGCGGAAACTATGGACAGATAATGTAGTTGAGATAGAAATAAGAACATCATAAAAATATTACAAATGTTGTCTACTTAGGGACCTTTCTGTCACCGGCAAGTTTGAAGATATGATGGTGGAATGTATAAAGAACACAGCTTTGAATCCTCCGGTATGGAACACCACCACAACAAAAGTGACTTATGTCAGATGTTCTACACCATAAAATGAAAGATCCACTTGGATTTGAGAACCAAGAAGGTGTCAACATTAAGTGCTTACTTCTTCCTCCCCTACTACATGGGGATCATGACACCTCAAGCACCAATTGTTGGTAGCTAAAAGTAACGGCTAAAACTGTTAATTCTGAGTGCAGCAGGTCGAGGAGGAACTATGGAAGAAGCTACATCAGAATCGTCTCTGGCACTGGAATGACCATAAATTGGAGTGATGTTAGTTTCAGTTACCTCTCCATCACAAACAGGGCACTCCCTTGCATTTCCATAGGCATATGGCAAGCGATAAAAGCATGGCCAGCAAAACATGTGACCACAGCAGGTCAAGACAGGCTCTTTTGCTACGGAAAAGCAAATGTTGCAATCAAAAAAATTTGCTCTGCCTCCCACTTTCTTGCGGCTACTCCTGTCCACATCCTCCAATGCTTTGGCTATTAGTTTCGTTCCCTTCATCATGCGCATTTTCCCACTTTCATCTCTTTTTTCCTCAACGCTCTGCTGCTCCACTCCTTGGAGTTGAGCCCCAGTCAGCAGTGCAGTTTCTCCGGTGGAGTTGCTTATTTGGATCGCAGACTCAACCGGTGGCCGACTCTGATGCTGCCCGCCTCTGGAAGGCACTACTTCAACAAGGCGCCTAATACGGTCCTGCACATGTTAATTCACACATGTTAATTCTTCTCATAAAGAATCAAATTCAGCATTTGAAGCATGAATTGGGTCCAAAGGCATTTGATTTAAATCCAGCTCCTTTATATAAAGGCCTTCAGCTCTTTTCCAAGTTTTCGCCATCCAACTGCACAAATCTGTATCCAGATTCCAATACAAATTTTTGAAGAATAAAATAATAAAAAAGAATTCAAAGTGAGATGCTAGTTATGAAGTTTGAAGTATTTATTTTAAAATATTTTTTTTGACGTATATGTGATTTTAATACGATTCGTACATAATTTAAAAAAAATTAATACAGTAATTTTTTAAAAATTTATATAATAAAAAATATTTAAATTATATATAATTTTTTTCACTTTTTAAATTTTATATAAATAAACTAATTTTTTTTATATTTGATTAACTTTATTTATTTATAAATAATTTTTTAATACATAAATCTTTATCGTTAATTTATATAATTTATAATAATATAATATATTAATCCGTCCACCTATGTTATATATTTTAAAGATTACATTGGATCCGTATCAGTACTAGATGTCATATACTCGTGAATTCAAATAAATATAGTGTTATTTTCAAACATCAAAGTCGTTCCTGCCTTTCTCAAAATCTAGTGAAATATTTTGTTCTCTTATACCCAACTACTTATATAGAACACATTTTGCAATACAAAGGAGTATACAACCCAATAAAAACTAAAAACAACGAATTTCAAACTACAGATCTGACATGAGAGGCAAGGAAATAAATGTGTCAGCAACATAAAGATCGTAGTCCTCACAAGATGGACCAAACTTGGCCAAAGCATCACCTACTTTATTGGCTTACAGAAAATATAGGGAAAACTGTGTTTCTATATTGAATCATGAAATAATGAATCTGATTAACTAGTGCATATCACAGTTGCATTGACAAAATCCTCTACCTATCAATTTGATTCCCATATAGGAGTCTGATTCCATTGCAATCCTGGGAAATCCATGCTTCCAAACTGTTTTAATCCCAAACAAATTGCCCAAAGACCCACTTATAACAGTGCACATTCTCAAGTTTACTGAGTGAACAGGGATGAATCTGCCCATTTAGTCACAAAGAACACCTCCACACGCTGCTTTAGGCATCTAGAATGAAACAGTCCCATCAAAATTTGGTTTCACCTACCCGACCAGTAGAGATAGCCAGTAGATGTGGCTAGGACAAATCACCCTTATACTCTACCATCGGTTTATCCTACTCAATCTTAGAAATTCAGGTATATGAGTCTAAATCTCACTTGGAAAGAAAAAGTTGACAAAAGTTTATCGGGTTTTAAATTGACCGTGGTGTGAATTATGTGTGAGTTTAGCTTACGTGTCATTCTTATTTATTTTTCTCGGTTTTCTCCCTCGAGTCTTTATTATATCTCTAATAGTAGTTTTGATAATAATTATCTCGTTTTAATATGTCACAGAAATAATATGGTAATCACAGTATGCGCCAGCCCAGATGTGTCAGCAGCGCAATGGGCGGCCGGTCGAGCAAATCTGGTACAAGAATATTGACAGGTCTACGCCGGCCGGGATGGATTAGCGGCGCGGTGGGTGTCCGGTCAGGCAATCTGGTAGTACGCCACCTTCATTAACATTGTGTTACAATCGTGTCAGAGCTGTGTCAGTGTCAGTGTCCTACGTTTTAGACATGGGAACATGCCATTGAAGAGGTGTGTTCCAACTTATACTGGTTGAAGTAAGGTTTGGGTTGAATATCCACTCGTTTCTCTCACCTTGCATAGGCAATCAAGAGCCAAAGTTAGAGTCCACAAGGCTTTGTCCTAAGTTACTAAGTAGTGTTGCTAAGGATCTCAACCAACAGCTTCTCTTCTCTCTTTCAAATCAAGCAGGTGGGATTCTGGAATTCAGTCCAGACTTCCTGCATTATAGGTTAGTCTCAAAAAGTAAGTAGAACAGTTTTAAGAGTAGATTATGAGCATTGCCAAGTTTCATCTTTGGACATTAGTTAATATCACTTCTCGAGCTAGTTTCCGTAGTACAACTTTAATGCATTCAGGCCTTTCCATCTCCATACCAAGATGAAGAGATGGCACTGAGATTGTAGACTATTGCTACCTATACTTTAGTAGGCCATAGAACTTGCCATCATTTGAGTTTCTCCAAGCTATTTGATCGCCAGCATTGATTGGTGAAGTGTCCTGATCCATCACAACTGCTCCCATTGCATATCATCCCAGTGATGCATCGGTTACTGTGCTCAAGTTACAACAAACTCCTCACTAAGTCAGCAGAACATTCTCATCATCACATTTGTATTTTGATCGTACCACCTCTAGCCAGAGGTCATTTCTCTGGTTTCCAGCAAGCCTTCATCTTATATGTGGAGTCAACAGCTATGGTAGATGTTACCCCTAGGCCGTCACTAAGTTGGGGTTACGTACTTTTTTCCAAAAAAGCAAATGAATTTCCCCCTAGTTACCTTCATCTCTCACAATAAATTCTCTACAGTTATCAAATGTATCACAAATAACTTAGGAGGTTAACATTGTATGACATACAAGAAAGTATCTGGGTTCTCTTCAATAGATTGGTCTTGGAAATGCCAATACACATTTTTTTAAAGCAAAAAAACGTGTCTTGTTCATATTGACTATTTGGCCTAAGCTTCGCTTGTATAACTCTTATGACTTGAGACTAGCTTCAGCCAATAGAATGAGATCATCAACAATCATGAAACGAGATTACTAGGAGCTTAGGACCTTCATCTGATAATTGACTACGTTTCCAAAAGTCATGATCAACCACCAAATTAATCAAGTTGGATAGCCTTTTCAATAGCACAATGTATAAAATGATCAAAGAAACCAACATCTGTGAGAAATTCCTGAACAGAATTCCACACTAGTCTGCTATGCCTTTTCCTTATCTATTTAGATTGTCATCCACCCGTTTTCTGTCCTTTCTTCATTCTCATAGAATGAAAGATTATTGCACCTGCTTTGGTTTTTCTAAACAACAAATCTCCATTAGCATGGGCTGACTAGATTGTCAATTGCCTCCCTTATCCTTTGTGCCAATAGTTTCCTAACAACTTTATAAGAGACGTTAAAATGACTAATGGGACGAAAGTCTTTCATATTGCAGGCCTGCCACAATTTTGCAATCAAGATAATTAAGATATCATTTATCTCAACCACCTTTACTAGATTATGAAAAATCTCTTTAAACAGAGATGGTTCAACAACTTCCCATTAACTCTTGAAAAAGCTCGCTGACCACATCTCTCCCTGGAGCATTAACGCTCCCCAATCCCCAAACTACCAGTGATTCCATGAATCTCCTCATCTGTAATCTCTCTTTAAAGACCCTACATTTCAAGTTCCTCGAGAGGAGGAAAGGAACCTGAGAGACAGAGACCCAAATATACATCATTTATGAAACCAAAAAAAAAAAAAAAAAATTATCAGCAAAGAGACTTTTGAAAAAATTCTGTCACCGTGTATTCCAATTCTCTACTATCTATCACCCAATTCCCTAATTTTGCTGAACTTCATACGCATTTTGCCCCACCTAATTGTAGTCATATCACTGCAACACATTATTGTTTGACACCTTTTGCACCAGAGAATTTTTTCGGTAGATTCATTTCTTCATATTTTTTCTATAGTTGGAACTGGAGGTCTTCTAAGCAGTAGTATTAATTGCAGATTACTGAAAATGGAAGAAAGCCAATAATCTGCTATATCATTTGGTTCCCTTCATCGTTAAATTTCAGTAACATTAAGGATCGAGGTTGCAACCTTTCTCTTTAACGAAAGAACAGTTATCAGAGTTTCACCATCATGGTTCGCAAACGAGCCTAAATCCTTCCAAGACAGCATTCTGGTAGTTCTTTCTTGAAGGAGAACTGAACCAGGAAGTCTATATTTCGAATCGAGCATGTTCTAGCCATTCTCGATGGAGTTTAATCTACAGCACCTTATAACTAACTTCCGACCCAAGAAACGGAACAAGACTAGGGTGCTTCGCCTAGTCGAAACACAGATTTGGTGATGCAAAATAACAGTGAACCAACAAAATCAGAAAAGAAAACTCAAATCGAACAACATTTGTGATTGAAGAAAGAAAGAGACTGAAAGAGTGGAAGATTAGAGAGGACTTACCATTGAGACGAAGACGTTGAAGACGTTGTTACGTTGAAGTTGGTGAATCTGTGAGAGAAGAGTTGGCGGAGATTATTGCATGAGTTATATAAGGGTCATTTAGGGAATAAAGCCGTGGAAGACGTGCGTTAAATATTGCTTTTCAAGTTCACAACCTTTTTTTCTTCCTTAAACTACTGCTTTCTCTCTCCATGCATGCTTTCTACAATTAATTCTTTTTGGGATTAATTAAAAGCTATATTAAGTGGCTCTAAAATATATAAAACTTATAAATTTGATTCCACATCAACGTACTTGCATAGTTTTGTTGCTTTTAAGGATTAAATTGGTTTGAGAGAGACTGAATTAATGATAATTTATTGACTTTTTAAAGTTTATAATAGATTTTTCTTTTCTTTTTCTGTTTTTTCTCTATTTTAGAGTAAATTTTGTACAAGATTTCTCCTTTATTTTATATTTTTTCAGAAAAGAGTATTTCTTACTTGTTTAATTACTTTTGTTTTTCATTTTTTTTCTAATGAAATGTGATAATTAAATGCTTTAATGTAAAATAATTTAATGAAAATAAATGTATATTTAAAGTTGGTCATAAGTAACCATTAATAGAAAAGAATAAATATTAATTAGTTAATAATGTCAAATTTGTGTTTTAGATATTGTTGTGAAGTCTAAAATCACATGCATTAATTAGTTTAGCTTTTTGAAGAGTAATTCTATATAACCATACAAACAAAACCAACCAAGGAAAGCGTTAAATTTAAAAAAAAAATCAATATTAAAATGAATAAATTTTAGGTACATGCAAAGCTGAGTGTCATTGAAAATTGTCAGTGACGAATCCAATAATGAGTTTCGAGCTTTTTGGATTCAAACTCCTTTCAATAAGAATTTTAAACTTTCAAAGTAAAAAAACTATAAGAAACTGTTAAGTAAAATGGAAATACTCTGCTACTTTTTATTCAAACTCAAATAGGCTTTAAATAGTCTTTACAAAATAACCAACTACAGAAAAATAGGAAACGTTAACAACTCAAAAGAACTAGTCAACAACTAATTAAGATCTACTGAAACAGAAAAATATCAGCTCCTAATTTCAAGCAAACACTCACGAC
>Ga0209700_104283_pt1 | contig 26001 bp, 14 predicted proteins | sample SiratroredBW_FD_187528 | JGI IMG/M metagenome (GOLD analysis project Ga0209700, IMG submission 187528) | Root nodule microbial communities of legume samples collected from California, USA - Siratro red BW (SPAdes) (version 2) | ecosystem: Host-associated > Plants > Roots > Nodule | place: USA...
TTTTTTTTTTTTTTTTTTTTTATAATTATTTGTAGAGATTCTATAGGTTCCAAATCTTTTTGTAAAAATATTTTTTAAATTTTCTACAAAGATTATCTTCTGTAATTGTTACTTGATTTAGAGTAAATTTCTTTTAAATATTTTGTAATATCTTTTCCATCAAATTCAATTATCATGAGATGGTATGTGGAATAGAATTTTGAAACAAATTAGGACAACAAAAATCTACAACTTTATTGCAAAGAAGATATTTACAAAAATTAATCTTTGGCACATAAGGAAACATATAATAATTACAAGGATAATATATGAGAATGAATTAATTATGAGTTAGTTTACTAAAGAAAAAAGAAATTATAAATAGAGGTTTGAGAAGGCACAAATGACACATTCCTGTATAACATAAAACTCTATTTTTATTTGTTTTTTGTAATTCTTGCCCTTTTTGTCATGGAAGGCTAAATTCCTTTGGGATGTCTTTGTTTAATTAAGTTTTGTTCTTTACATTCTCTGTAACAATTGTGTTATTTTGTTGGTCTTTTTGAAATCTATGTTTTTGAAAAAAATATTTGTTTTTGAACGCTTGTTGAGAATTCAATTGTTTTTCCTTAATTAAAGTTAGTGGTTGGTTAATTCTTAGTCTTAATCAGTTTGTTGTACGCTTAGCCAAGAGATAAAATATATACATCTCATTGAGTAGACGTTTGGAGACCATGTGAGATATTAAATATATTATTAGATGTTTGTTTTGCCGATAAGATTATGTTGAATTTGATTGATGCTTCTTTGATTAAGTTCAACTCTGTGAAGAGAATTAAAGGATAATAATATTAAGAAAACCAAGAAAGAATTTGTTGTGATAGATTTGGAGAGCCAACCTATTTTCTTCATTATTTTTATATTATCTATTTTAATTTTTTGCACAAAAATTCTTAAACCCCCTCTTTAATTTAATTTATTGTTATCACTAACTTTCCATGTTGCATATAAGTTTTAAACATTGATTGATTGTATTTACTATCGGATTCATTAGGAGACGACTTAGGCTTAACTTTTCCTTTTTTTTAATTTATTTATAAAACGAATGGGATCAATATTACTTTTGGTTCATTTCCTCTCTGCGCACAATTTTTGGCATGATTGGTAAAAGAATATGCATATAGCACATTCTGTGATATGGCTAGTTACCTTGAATATGCTTAAAACCCAATTAAGGACATGGCTAGCTTATAACCTAAGAACACTTTAATAGTAGTAGTTTTGATTGCAATCACTTCACATAATTAAGTCCATACTTTGTAATAAGAGTGAGTTCAATGTGGTAATTAGGGGCCTTTATTTGGTGAGAGGAACAACAACAATAAACACAAAAAATAAAAACGTTAGCATTAAACTACAAAATCATTAATTTGTTTAGGGATGTGGGTTTTCTATTCACAAGGAATTTGGATGGTCAATAACTATTACCTTGTGTTTTTAATGTTAATTATAACATAAATGTTTATTTTGCTCTCCTTTTCTCTCTCTTCAAGAAGAAAATTAAGATATCATTTGTCCTCTGTTATCAAATTAGTATCAGAGCTATGAGGAGTATGACCAATAATATACATCTGCCCCAACTAACAAAGATGACAAATTATGACAATTGAAGAATCTAAATGAAAGTCATTCTTAGATCTCAAGATACTTTGGGAGGTGGCACAAGAAGGTTTTGAAGAACCAAAAAATACCACTAGATATTTTGCGACCTAAAACAAAACATTGAAAGAGACGCGATCGAAAGATACGACAACTTTGTATATGTTGTATAGAGTTGTTGATGAGTTAACTTTTGAGAAGATTGTTGGTGGATCAACTTCGAAGAAAGCATGAGACACCTTAGAAAAAGTGTTCAAGGGTGTCGATTGAGTTAAACAGATGTGTCTTCAAACTCTACTAGGTGAATTGGGGGCTATGAGGATGAATAATTTAGAAGATGTATCTAGTTAAATTACTCGTATGCAAACAGTAGTCAATCAACTCAAACACAATGGACCTTACGGATGCAAGGGTTATGGAGAAAAATCTTTTATCATTGACTAATGACTTTGAAAATGTTGTATGTGCAATCGAGGAGTCAAGAAATTTGGAAGAAACAAACATTGATGATTTCGAATGTTCTCTAGAAGCATATGAACAACGAAAAAAGAAAAAGAAACAAGAAGTCTTAGAGGAAGCCTTACAAACAAAGATGACCATCAAAGAGAACAAGGTGATGTATGTGCAACACAACAAAGGGAGAGGACGAGGACGTGGAGGTCATGGTTACGGTCATAGCAGAGATCGTGCTAGTGGAAACTGATGGGAAAGGCACGATTATGCACAGTTATGCAGCGAAATAATTACTCAAAAATATGCTTGAGAAATAAAACATTTCCCACTTGAAAGAACCAAGAGAAACTTAATCTACGACAATCCAAAAATTCAGAGAGTATAAAATAAATAATATGTAAGAGATAAGAGGCACACCAATTTTTAACGTGGAAACCCCCAATGAGAGGGACAAAAACCACGGGACCTAGTCCAAAAAAATCTCCACTATAATATCAAAGAGTACAGAGTATAGAGAAGCTCTTTTGAAAAATAATCTTAGTTCTACTCACAGATAAATAGTGAAAACTGCTCAACAGACAAATAGAGCGTATTCAAATAGTGAGAGAAATAAAATTTTAGAAATACCATATTGATGCTGGTGGTGAAAGGAGCAAGAGGATGAAATTTCACCAAAAATAAAGCACAAATGAGTACTCAAACAACTGCTCAAAGTAAACAGGAACTCTAGCAAGCAAAGACGACACAATCTGTTTTTGCTCTCTTTTCTTGTGTGGAGTGTAAAACTTGTTAAGTCACTTTAGTTTATTCCCTTAAAACCTGTTGGGCTGCCTCAATATTTTATTATTTTAAAATATAATGTTGTTGGGCCTAACTTGAGGAGAACCACACAACAGAAACAACAATGAAGAAAGAAGACAAATGAACTAGCAAAACTGGCATGGACGAGACCACGTTCATGGAAGAGATGATCATTCTAATTGTCCTAATGTTGAATGTTACAATTGTGAAAAATATGAACATTATGCAAAGAATTGCTATACCAAGAAGAAAGTGGAAGAAGATGTAAAATTTAGTCAAGGAAGATGAAAGGATCCTCATGATGGTCGATGAAGGCATCGCTCTGGACAGTGACATGGTGTGGTATCTAGACACTAGTTGTGTAGGCACAAACATCTCTTTGTTGATATATAATAGATAGAAGATGAACATGTGTCTTTTGAAGACTCAACGTAGGTATCAATCAAAGGTAGAGGAAAAATATGTTTTTCCCAAAAGGAGGGAAAAAAAGGTACTATGGAGGACGACTATTATATACTAGACTTGGAAAATAATATTATTTTTAGTATATGACGATTACTGGAGAAATGATGTTCAATTTTCATGAGAGATCGAATGTTGCACTTGAAGAACAAAAGTGGTCGAGTGCTTGCACACATGGCGATGATGAAGAATCGGATGTTCAAACTCAATCTAAAGATAAAGGCCCTTTCTCTCTGGCGTGAAGGGAAAATTGAGGATGCAGAAGAAATTCTTAACACATCCAAAGCTTAGAAACCCAGATGGTAGAGATGGAAACCACAAAGAATAAAGCACAATTTATGATGAAAGATGAAATTTTCAGTCCTCTAGTTGATGAAGAAAGTAGTGTGGTTATTTCAAAAGAGGATATTTCATTTGTCTTGTGATCCGGAAAAGAGTTGGTAGCTAGGGATGAAGTTTTTTGCCCACTAGAGGTTTACCCGTATAATGGATCTATCAGCACCTAATCTGTCTTCAAATATTCTTGTTACAACATTAAGAAATAAGGGACAGATAGAAGAGACAAATGAAATTTTAAGATAGACGAAAAATTTAGAAATCCAACTAGAAGATTTTGGGAACTAGAACAAGGACTTGTCACTTAATGTTTCGAAGGATAAAAAGTCTCTTCAGTATGAATCACTTGATTTCTAAGAAAGACATGAAAATTTGAGAGTCTCTATTAAAGTTAATAATGCTTTAGCTTCATCTCTGATTTAGTCAAATGATAAGTATTCATTCACTGCACAAGGAAGAGTACTTTAAATGAAAATCTTTAAAAAAAATGATGAAAATATAAATGTTTGAATTTGTTAACATTAAACTTAAAAATCGTCATTAGTTTATTAATGGATGTGTCTTTCTGTTTAACAGGAATTTGGATAGTCAATAATTATTACCTTTAATTTTGTGTTTATAATAAATCTTTCCAAACAAAAAATTTATTGTGTTCTCCTTTTCTTTCTTTCTGTTCAACAAGAAAATTAAAATATCTTTGTCTTCTATTATCAAACAAACTCTTCGTTTATTAGTGTGGTTCCTTAGAAAAGAACAATTTCAACTGTTGTAGATTTACTCGAAGTTTGCTACTATTGACTACCTCAGGGAGTAGGGAGTAGTATCCTGTCACACATATCACCATATTTTGTACTTGGATACCCATGCTTGCAATTTGATTGGGAGTGGTAAGGTTTGAGGCAATGAAGTTGTTGAGACTAAAGGTTTAGAGGCTGAAGTTGTGCAGATTGAAACTGAAGGTTTAAAAGCTGAAGGTGTGGTCACTGAATCTGGTGAGCTAGATATTGCATTAGACAACCTGGAGCATGGTCTTAGTTCAGTTTTAATTGATTTGTTTCTTTAGGGAGATAGAAGATCAGTGAGAGGCAAAGGGAGAATTGCCTTATAGCCGTCCAAGGGTTCCCCATATACTATGACGAGAGTTCTATGCGTGTGCTTTGGGCTATTTAATTTGAATTCTATTATATCTGCCCAAACAAAAAAACATATGGGCCTTAAAAGATCGTTCCTTTTTTCCTTCCTTTCCTTCGTAATTTTTAAGAAAGTTGTGTGGCTAACTTGCACGTCAATAACCCCAGTTAATAGACACTGTTGGGTGTTGCTAAGGCAGAAAACAAGGGATATATTAGCCAAATATTTGTCTTAAAAGGAAAGACGTGGTATTTTCAAAGCTGCTTATTCATAATGACAAAGTAAGCAAGCTTAAAAGGAAAAAAAATGAAAGCTGGACAAGTGTCAAATGGCTGTTTCTAATTTGGAGGTACTTCAAGTCAAATTAAGTAAAGAATTGCGTAGGAAAATTAAAATCAAGCGTCAAAAGATAATAAGCATTGGAGGGGTCACTACTGTACCTATGATTGCATCTAAAGGACAATTTAATTTGTCTAATTTTGATGTATTAAGAGAAGAAAATAAAACTGCTAAAGGATTACAACGAATAATTTCGGCAATAGTAATGAACATAAACTTACTAATCATGAGCAACATTTGGATTATTTTGTTTTTATGTTCTTCACCAATCAATATTTTTAATCACGTGATTAATTCAATTCTTGTTTCAATCATATTTTTCTTCTACCCTTTTATATACATGTTTCTCCGCCTTTATTTAAATGATTCAAACAAGAAACGATGATATTGAAGTAATATATGGATTTGGTGTATCAATGATGATGGTATATCATAAAGAAAGCTTGTGAAGACGTAAATCAAATTGTAATGAGTTGAATTACAACGCCTCTTGAAGGATTGAAGTTCAAATTGGCCAATTGCCTAAGAGGAATAAAAACAATACACTGATTTGTATTCCAAGAACCATAAAATTGTCTACTTAATTCATTTTTTGGATCAGAAGTCTACTTAATTCATTTGAAAAGGGTTCATAAGACTTAGAGTTATGATAAATTGACAAAAAAGATTGAGATTTTACAATGAAAAGAGACAAATGAAAGGTGGCACGCAATTAGAGATTGAATGCCACGTGAAAGAGTTTCAAAAATCAAAAACCCTAGCCAACGGAGCCTTATAAGCAAATGATTTCCTAAAATATGATTTTAGGAATATGATTTTTGTATTTTGTATCATTTAAAATATAATCTTATTTTATTCTAAATTAAAAATAAGAATGTGTAAGATTCTTTTAATTTTTTTCATTAAAATAATAATAATAATTTTGCTAAGTATATGAAGATGGTCAGAAAGAATATGAAAGTACAGGAAGAATCACAGGAAGAATTTCAATTAGCCCATAAAATACCAAAGGTAGAAAATAACCTAATCTGTTGGGCTTAATGGCTAACCAAACCTGATTGCTTCTTCCTGCACTTCGAAGTGTTTTTTGTGCACCTCTAAATTTTTCATTTAGGATCAAAATATTTTTAAAAAATATTATGTTGAATGTCCAAATGCTCTTCTATCCTAAAACTCTCATACTTCCTTCTTCACGAAGTTCTCTTCATTTCAATTCTGCAGCGTCATCTTTAAAGCACAGTAAGTAGTAGTTCTGTAGTTCGATTTGTTAGTTATTTTCATTCAGTGAACCTTCAATAGTAACGTATTTGAGAATTATTTAAGATAAATATGATGTATTTTTAAATTTATAATAGTAACGTATTTGAAAATGATTTGAGGTAAGTATAATGTATTTTTAAATTTATAGAATATCGGAAGATTTAACGTGGTTTGCGATTTAAAAATATATTACGTGTCCTACGAATACGGAATTGTTTGTTCCGTAATATTTAGACACCTTGAAAAAAATACATTGGGGAGCAATATGTTCCTCAAGTCATTCGTAAATAATTAAATGAGTTCTGAAACCCGTCTTCCATAACTCAATCATAACTCAATCTGATTCTACCCCAACTTACCTCGTATGATACTGTGCCATTACTGTTCTATCATGTCGTCGCACTCGCAATCCTTCATCGACCGCCACAGAACACTACCAATCAACCACAGCAGCTTACCGTCACCTTCACCCTTCCAGTTTCTGCACAGCCATACGCAAGCATCTCCAATTTACTGTTCTATTCTTTCTAAAACCTCAAGACTAAATCAAAGAGTAACTTTAGAATTTTTTTTTTTTGGAGGCAGTCCCCCAACCTTTTATAACTTATTTAATAGAAACTGGATATTTTCACGGGTCTCGAAATTTGTCCATCGCACTTTTTCCTGAACTTGAATTAAGCAGTTTACTATTTTAGATGCCAATACTTAAATTTGTTTCAATTAAAATAGTTATCATTTGGTTTAAAGGAGTGACGATAAAGAGAGGTCGGGTAATACTCGTTCGTTTTCGAAATAAAAATTAATACTCGTTCGTTTTCAGACGCATTCTTCCTACACTTCCATAATATATTCTGAACCTCCATACTTTATAAAATGCTCAAAATAACTTTTGTTAAACAACTGAAGAGGGCTTTATAAAAATAAAGGAAACAGGCCTTGGCATGTATTTATATTTTCCAATTAAACTTTATTTGTCAATTCAGATCTAAATTAGACTAATGTAGAAGTAAAAAAAAAAAACCGTTCGGGATTGAACCAATTTGAAAGTCAAATGCAAAAGGAAATTACTTCCTGCACCACCTTTACATTTGCTTCCTACACTCCATCAAATATCTGAATGACCATTCATACTCTTGTTAATGAAGAGAAAAGGACTTATGGTGTTGGAGGAGGCACCGTCGGTTGAAAGGTGCGGCAGGTTGGAGTTGCTGCATGTTGGGGGAGACACTGCAGATTTGCTATTTGGGAGTAAAGAGGTACGTGTTTGAGCTTTGATTTGAACACTGTATGAAAATATTGGGGGTGATTGTTTTCATTTGTTAGTGTATAATAATTTAGTGGTGGGTTGTAGTGGTTGTGGATGGAGTATTTGTTCTTATTGTTGTGGATCTTAGGTGGTGAAGGATTTAGGCGCAGAGAGGGTGTTTTTTATTTTGATTTTGCTTTTCAAAAAATGATTTTCGTAATCATTTTTTCAAAGTTGTTGTTCATTTTGAAAAACTTTTTCTAAAATGTATTATTGGAAAACGTTTTCTAAAATGTAAATTTGACTTTTGAAAAATATTTTTCTTTCAGAAATTAATTTTACATTTCAAAAAGTATTTTCCAAAAGTTATTTTTAAATTATAAAAAATATTTTCCGAAACTGCTTCTTACATTTTAAAATTTATTCTAAAACATCAAATTCAGAAGTTAATTTTGCACTCTCAATATTCATTCCGGAATACTAATTCCGGAAGCTACTTTTTACATCCCAAGAATAATTTTGGTATTATGAAAAAGTGATGGAGAAAGAAAAGCGGGAGTGCAGGAAGCAATTGCCAAAGCGAAATATCATTTTGGATTTGGCTAGTCCAGAAGTGAGGGGCTGGAGTGAAAGGTTCCGGATTGGGTCAATTTAAAAGTTAAGAAAAATATCATTTCAGATTGGATGAAATAAAAAATATTTTTTTTAAGGATATTTTTATCTTTTCACATTTATTATAGAGGTCGTGAAATGCGTTTCGTGTTCATTTGGGAGCTATACTCCTCAATCTCATAATACATAAATTTTAAAAAATAAAAATATAATATATAATATTATCAAGAATTTAACATAAATGAATATAATTTTTTGTTCAATGTTAAATAAAAAAGAAAAAAATTACATATATCTTAAAACATAATACTAAATAATAATTGTAAATAATTATAAAGAATAAACAATTAAAGTATTATGATAAATAGAATATATATTATTTTTGCAGTTTAGAGGAAAAGTATTTTAGAAATATATGTGAACTTAATGAATATGAAACAATTCGAATAATTGAAATGGAATGATAAATAAACATTAAAAAAATAGAAATGATCAAATTTATACTTTAAAAATATTTAATTAAATAAAATTGAGATTTGCCTTCTTTTATATGTGATCCATCAATTGAACGAATGATAAAAATAATGTAATTGAAATTGTAGAAAGACGAAACATTTCTTGGAAATATAAGCAAACTAATTTGGTAGATATCATTACACTTGATCAATTTGAAGGAAGAATGACAAATTTTATTGTTAAATGAAATTCTTAAAAAGTGAAAGAAAGTCAAGGATTAAATAAGATAATAAATATAAGTTTTTTAAAAAACTAAAGAGATATTTTAGTAATTCAAAATGATGGAGGTGGAGATATATGATGGCTATACACATACACATTTTCTTCTCTATATCCAATTTAACAATTTAAAAGAAGTAAGACAAATTTAAAAATACCTACAAGTGCAAAAATTTTTATGATTTAGTTTTAATGATTTATCCAATGTTTCAATTTTTTTTATGATTAAAATCATATCACACAAATCTCGCTTAAATATATTTAGATTTATATCTTATGCATCACCTCTGAATAGTTTTAGAACACAACAATAAACAATACAATTTTATTAAATATCAAACATTCTTTATTTTATAAAACAAGTATAATAAAACATAATATCAAATAACAATTATATAAATATCAGATAATGGTATAAAACAATAAACAATTAATAATTAAAATTTTATGACAACTATTATTTATTACTTTTGTAAATGTTGGTAGAGAAAAGGTACTTTGGGAATATAGAAGAACTTTATGGATATTAAAAGAGTAGAAGAATTAAAAAATGATGAAAAAAATATGTATTAAAATAATGATTTTTCAAATAAAATGAAACTAAAAACTAAAAACTAAAGGATAATAAGGTAATTCTAAACTGAAATTGAGACATTCTCACATGACACAAATAAAAAATATTAAAAATATATAAATAATTAAATTTGTGCCTTAAAAATGAATATATACATACACACTACATCTTCATAATCATTTTAAAAAATTAAATATTATTCATATTTACATATAATTAATAAAAATATTTTTTTTAAATTGGGACAATTTCAAATAATTACTAATAGTACAAATTTATTTATCATGTCATTAATTTATGAAGTCATTTTAATTTTTGTTTTTAACTTTTTTATGTTCCATTAAAATTATATCTCCAAATTTTCGTATAAATATACTTATGAGCCATCAATTAATTACATCTGAAATCTTAGTAATTTCAGAGTTGTTTTCAAACACAAAAATAAACAATATAATTTTATTAAATATCAAATACATTTAAAAAAATATATATAATTGAATTTATTTAGGACTAACGTTCGGACTCTCATATATTTAAATGCACTGATTAAATTATAAAGATCATATTTTTTTTTTGTTTTATAGGAACACTCTCTTGAACATTAACATTGCAAAACATTATATCTAATTAAATCAATTTTAGGTTATCTCTCTAGTAATATTAGATTGCACAAACAATTTTTCTGTTACAAATGACCTTATAAATTAACTACTACAACTGGCAAGTCTTTCCGGTAGATCACATCTCTTAGCACACAGAAAACTTAAATGTCTATTAACTATTTTTCTTAATTTGAGTTAATGCAGTCATAATTATTATCACAAAAATATGAAAACTTTGACCTCCTGCAACCAAAGATCCCCAACTTATATTTGAAAAAACCTTAGTTAAATCCTAAGATGCACAGAAAAGAGAAAAACATGTTATCCATTCACAATAAGAGATGAATCTGTCAACAAAAACTATAATTTGCATACTGTCATCACAAACTTTTGACTTAAAAGAGGATTTTTCCTTCTGTGCCAAATGTTGTATGTATAGTATGACAAAAATAATTATTATGATTTATTTACTATAAATTGACTTAATGTGTAGGTGGAGTAACTTTCCTATTACAATGTCAAATATACAATCACATGTTATCATTCCAAAAGAGAACTTTCACTCTCTTCCTGGCATCTCTACCTTGTGCTATACAAACTTGTCTTTTTTTTTCTTTTTCTTTTTTTCATTTTCTACTACATCTCTCAATTAATATTGTTTTTTTATAATTGTTCCTTTAGGTAATGCTTTAATAGGGCAAGGTGTTTATATTATATTATTATTTTTCTTTGAAAATTATTTAGGAGATAGGATAACAATACAGGAATGAATTTGATGTTTTCTTCAATATCAAAATACACAATACAATTTTAGAAGGAGAAGGGTATTTATACCTTCAAGATTTTAGTGTTTTATTTAATCCTTACACTTAACATTATCTATTGGTATGCGTCTTCTACTCAACCCAATTGGAATTTATATAGGTTATGTTACATTATTGAGTTTAGTTGGCTTCTTTTAATACACACAATTACAAATATTACTCATTTCATCACAATTTACTTAAGGTATTTATAATTAATGAAATTGTTGATGATTAATTTATTATAAATATCCTTAATTATAAATTATGACCACAGGATTAATTTTAAATTTTGTTATAATAGACCTGAAACATTATATTATACATACACACCACCTTCCCAAATTAATTTAAAGAATTGAATATTTTTTATATTCACATCTGATTAATACAAACATCATGAAATCACATTTTTATTAATAATATCTATAAATACAAATTTATTTATTATCTTACTGATTTATCAAATCATTTTAATGTTGTTTTTTAATTTTCCCTTTTTTTTATATAATCAAAATCATATATGGTAAATCTTGCATTAACATACCAAAAATTGTGTTGGCATGTGTGTGAGTGTGTGCAGACGTGTGTAGTCGTGTGTAGGCGTGTGGTTGCATATGTGCGTGTTGTGTGTCTCTTTAGGACGTGTGTAGGCGTGTGGTTGCATGTGTGTGTTTTGTGTTTGTATGTCTGTATATGTGTCTCTGTATATGTATGTGTATGTATATATGTATGAGTATGTATTTATGTGTATTTAGGTATATGTGTCTTTTTCTATGTGTATATAAAACAATAATATCCAATATATAATATTATTTTTTTTATATTTCTATTATCATTTTTTAATCTAATAATGTTATGTTTTTAAAGAAATCTACAAATGAATTAATTAAACGTCTACATCCTTTTTATATTTAACTTTACAAATATAATAAAATATAATACTAAATAACAATTATATAAATATCAAATAATTATAAAAAGTAGTAAATAATTAAAAATAATTAAAATTTTATGACAAATAAAATATCTATTATTTATTACTTTTACAAACATTGGTTGATACCAAAAAATGTACTTTGAGAATATAAAGAAACTTTATTGGCATTGAAGGAGTAGAACAACTGACAGAGAATAAAGGAATATATAGTAAGATAATCATTCTTCAAATAAAATTAAATTAAGAAGTAAAAATAATAAACTAACACTCTAAATTAAAAGTGAGACATAATCACCTGACACAAATAAAGAATATTAAAAAGAAGTATAAATGATTAAATGTGTCTTAAAAACAAAAATATACATACACACTATGTCCATCTTAATGTATGTTTTTAATATTTTTTTATGTATCATTAAAGTCATATTTATGTAAACTTCATACTAGAATCATGTGTCACCCTAATCATATCTAAGTCACTTTGAGTCATTTCGAAAATAAACAATACAATTTTATTAAATATTAGATATTTTTCGTGTTAAAAAAACTATATTAAGACTTATTTAATAATAGACACTCAAACTTATATATTGGAACGCACTAGTTAAATCATACAGAAATATATATTTTTTTTACTGGAACACACTCTTATCCACACTAACATTATAACTTTAATATCATATAATCAAATCAATTTTATATTAATTGAGAGTAATATTAGATTGCACAACAAAATTTTTGTTATAAATGAGCTTAATTAACTATTATAAGGAGAAGTCTTCAGGACAGGTCATATCTCTTAACATGGGAAAATTTATATCTATTAACTATTTTTTTTAACTTGATTTAATGCATTTACAATTATTATCACAAAAGTATGAAAACATATGATGATGTACGACAAAAATCCCAGTCACAAATTATTTTTGAGAAGACATTCATTAAATCACAAGATGCAGAGAGAAGAGAAAATCATGGAACCCTGAATCTGACGAAAATATATTAAAAAGATGAGTCATATATAATAGCAGCTTTATTTCATGAAAAGGAAGACACATTTGCAAGTCAATGGCTACAAAACCTTAATAAACATAAATAAAGTTACTAAGCCATACATAATGGTGATACAATCACACATGCATGGTACAAATATTGAGTCTCATTGGCTTCGACCCAAGCGCAACTCCAAATCAATTTCTTCATCAGCATTAACATCATCATTAACATCCATGGAAGGGGTTGCATTTGCTCCACCCATTTGAATCTGAGACTCATTGGTGCTACTGCTAGCTTCTCCATATGGCCAAACCAAAGGGGAAGGAAGATTCCTTGGGACAGATGTGACGAGTTGCAATGTCTGGTTAGCAGTGATAGGCATAAAGTTGGAGGCAGATTCACTCTCTAGAATGTTCTGATTCCAGGACATGGAATAAGGTGCAGAGTATGTTGGTTGTGGCAGGTGCCTAATGTACTCATCAACCTGGTTCTGAACATATTCAGGAATCCTGATGCAAAAACAAAAAAGAAAGCTCTTTTTAGCAATTTTGGACATACTTAATTAGTTCCACTACCAATAATTATGATGCAACATATTAGTATCCTGTGAAATGAAAACTTGGAAGTTTAATGTAACAAGAATGAAAAAGCAATTACAAGAGAATAAGCAAAATTAAAGAATGTTATTCAAAATTAATTAGATTAAGGTTGAAGGACACAAACTCATGCTCTCTCTGAGGAATTAGTTGTCTGTTTGGTTCATCTATCAGTTCATACTCTCTTTGAGTCCAAGTTTCATTGAGCCTGACTCCATTAGGAATTAGATCTGTGTTTGACTCAGGTATTGATTCAAGTATGAAATGGTCCCTATCAAGCATGATTAGTTTGAACCTATAAACAATTTCAGAATTCTCAAAGGTCAATCTTAAAATTATATACCAAGAAGTTTGTTCTTGATGGGTTTGGTTATGGGTGAGGTTTGTGCTAGCCATTATGGGGTGTAGGAACTTGCTCAATGTGAATTTGCCTATTGGAAGTAAGGGTTATGGGTTTACAAGCATCATTGATTGAGCTAAGGTAAGAAAATAAGAGAAATTTTCTTGTGATGGAAGGGAATACAAAGAGAAAATACTGAAATTATGCTTGGACTATGGCTTGAAAAGACTCAAGTTCTTGCAACTCTATTTATAATACTAATGACCACTTCATTTACCAAAATATCCCTAAGCAATGTTATCACATATCTTTTATTCTTCCAAACCAAGAATGTAATACATTTACATTTGCTATCACTCTTTTTTAAAATTTAAAATTGATAATTAATATATAGATGTAGATGTACAGAGAAGAATGAGATGGAGATGTAGATGTAAAGAGAAACGTTACATCATTCTATCTCTTCATTAAACTATGTCTGTTTGATAATTAAGATTTAATTTAATGATTATCCTATTATAATTATTTTTTGATAATGGAATTAATTTTATTTTTTGCATTAATAAAATTCAATTATTTTATTTTATTTTCATTTTTATATTGTGAGTAATATTTACATTTAAAGATAATTCAGTTAAGAAGTAATAATATATGAGAGACTCTTAATGAGATTTTTATGAATTAAATTAAAAAAATCACTAATAGATTAATTACATTTTTAAGACTATTTATTTCGAACGACAAAAATATAATATAAGGAGCGAAGAATTAAGCATAAAGTTCGAAAAATGAAGCATGAAAATGCACGATAATTAATTTTTATAATTAAATAAGAGTATTAATTTCATTACAATTAAATAAAATATAAAAAATATAAAAAAAATATTTATTCTTTTATTCTTAAGTAATATATAATTATATATAATAATTAAATTTATAATAAAATAATAATGTTAAAATAATCAATAAAAGAAAATAAATTTAATATTTTGTTAACATATTTTTTTATGATAAAACATAAATGAATTTAATTACATTATAAAATAATATTAATAATAAATTTATAAAATAATAATAATAATAAAATAATTATATAAAATAGTAAATAATTAAAAATAATTAAAATTTTATGACAATTAAAATATCTATTATTTATTATTTTTGCAAACGTTGGTAGAGAAAAGGTACATTGAGGATGCTAAAAAAACTTTGTGAATATAAAAGGAGTAAAACAATTGAGAGAAAATAAAAGAATATACACTAAGCCTAAATTAGACTAAGAACTAAAGAGCAATAAACTATTTAAAAAAATATATAAATAAATGTGTGTCTTCAAAATGAGTATATACATACAACCCGTCTCACAACTCTGAAAAATTGATTATTATCCATATTCATATCTAATTAATACAAATGTTTTTTTTTTTAAGTTGAGACAAGTTAAAATAATACCAACTACTATACATATATTTATCATCTCACTAATTTATCTAATCATTTTAATATGTTTTTAATTTTTTATGTATCATTAAAATCATTTCTGTAAATTTTGCATAAGTATACCTAGAATGATGTGCCGTAAATCACATCTAAATCATTTTACAGTCATTTTGAAAATAAACAATATAATTTTATTAAATATAAAATATTCTTCATGTTAAAAAAATATAATAAAACTTATTTAAGAATAGACATTCAAACTTATATATTGGAATATACTAGCTAAATCATCCACAATATATATATATATATATATATATATATATATATATATATATATATATATATATATATATATTACTGAAACACACCCTCACCCCATTAACGCAGTGCAACTTTAATATTATATAATTAAATCAATCTTATATTAATTGAGAGTAATATTAGATTGCACAACAAAATTTTGGTTACAAATAGCCTCAATTAATTATTATAAAGAGAGGTCTTCTGCACAGATCATATCTCTTAATATTTATTAACTATTTTTTTCTAACTTGATTTAATGCAGTTATAGTTATGGTCACAAAAGTATGAAAACTGTAATGTTATACAACAAAAATTCCACTCACAAATTATTTTTGAGAAAACCTTAGTTAAATCACAAGATGTAAAGAGAAGAGAAAAACATGTAAGCAATAAGAGATGAATCTGATGAAAATATATTAAAAGACAAATAATATATAATAGCAACTCTATTTCATGATAAGGAAGAACATTTGTAACTCAATAGTTACGTAACCATGATAAACATAAATAAACTCCAACACCACTAACTCCAATAAAAATAAAATAAAATAAAATTACTAAGTGAGACATAATGTTGATACAATCACCATTAGAAAAAAAATATCTTTATTGTCGGTTCTGAAAGGTTTTTATCGTCAGATTCCAAATCGACATTGACCCAAGAGACATTAAAAATGATGTCGGTTAAACAACTGACATGGTGAAGATCATCATCACGTCGGTTAAGACTAGAAAATCGACGTGGTTCACTCTATGACGTCGTTTGGAAGCCTTACAACTGACGTAGTAGGGCTGTTTTTTTAAAAAAAAATCAGAAAAAAAAATTCAAAATTTTCCAGAATCGCTTTGAGAAATCTCCAATACATACAAACAACAACTACAACAATTTCCAGAACTTTTTGACAAATATAAATTGATAAATAGTAGGCTAAAATCTAAAAAATTAAAAAAATAGGGTAAAAGATGGAATTTTGGGAATTTTTTTTTCAGAATCCCCTTCGAAAATGGCCCAGGAGCTTCGTTACGTAATTTCGAGAAACTTTCATTTTTGGAGCGTCTCAATCCGAGCTTTCTATCAAAAGTTGCGGTTATTTGAAGTTTTTTCGTCCAAAAATTTTTGAAACCCTAAATCTATGATACAAACATTCAGAAAGTATTCCAAGCATACAAAAATAAGAAAACATACCTCTTATAGATAGTGAGAACAAAATCAGTGAATGGAAATTAACCCAAACGAAATCTATCAAAACCAAAAAATGCAAAAATTGAGTGAATGAAACCACAAAAGACAATGAGAGATGGGGGAGAACAACATGCGAGGGAGAACACCACGTACCAGTGAGAAAATGAGCAAGAAAGTGAGACAAAATACAAGAGAGGATGCGTGAGAGAGAAAAAGGCAACGTGAGCGAGAGAGAACTATGAAGCAGCAAGGCGCACAAGAGTGAAAATGAGGGAGGGAGACAAAGTGTAAAAGTAAAAACAGTGAAGCTGGAAGCACCACATCGGTTATGGGCTTCTAATCGATGTGATTCATGGCCTGAAATCCCCAATTTTAATTATGATGGCCCACCACGTCGGTTAGAAGCCCATAATCGATGTGGTGCAAACCCTAATTTTACCCAGCTTTTTCCTCAATTTACTCAGCGTGACCATGACGTCTGTTGGAGTTCCATAACCGACGTCATGGTTGGACACACCATGTCAGTTTTTAGCTCCTAACCGACGTGTGCTCACCCGCCATTTGAAAATTTTTAAATTTTGAATTTTTATTTTTTACTGATATATCTATGACGGTTGTTTTGTTTAACCGATATTGTGTACATATCACAATGTCGATTTTGGTCTAACCGACATTATGAACGTTGATTTATTTACAAATGCCACCACGTTTTTGACAACGTCGATTTTTGGTTTAACCTGTTGTGTTTTGAGAATAGGAGGAGGTATGTATGAAGAGAAAATATTGTTATTGCTTCTCTTTTTTTTTTTGAGCCATGAATAGCATACATTTATAATGCTTGCAGAAAAGAAAAATATTTGACTGAAATAACTCCTACAAATTAAAATCTTAATGTCTACGAAATAATTAAGAGTGAATATTCTAACAATTAAGAGCAAATATTCTAATTAAAGACATATTCAGAAACGAAAACAAATCAATGTGCAGTTTCAAAAGCAAATTCCCAACACTCCTCCTTGATTTTTGGAACTGTAAACTTCAATCTTTTTTCTTATGAATTCAAACTTGCTGACTAGTAGTGGCTTGGTAAACAAATGGTTTTAAGTTTTGCAATATCCTAAAGTACTCTTCATATCTTCCAAGGAACCACCCCAATCAATATCAGAATACCCAACAAACTTTGCTTTATTTTTGTTAATTGAACCATCATATACAACAATTACCTTTCTATCTGAAGGTATATCAACAAGAGTGTTGTTCTTCTCAATCATAAACAACTCCTCCTCCTCATCTTTTTTCCACTTTAGGTGATTGAGAACTTCCTCATGGTCAGCAGGTTCAAGAACATCCATATTACATCTTTGATATATGTCAGAGAGGAATTTATTACCTCTCACAGGATGATCATCCACATTTTCATCAAAACCTTTTTGCTCAGTTATTTTTGGAACAACATCAAGGCCTTTAATCTCTTTCACAATCAATTCTTTAGAAACTTTAACATCATCACGAGAATCCAATCCATGATTTTTCACTACTGGCTTCCCATGATTTTCTACTGCAGACTTCCTAGACTGCTTCCTTTTATGCTAAATCTATCCCGAATTAACTGCAGAAGAGTAAGCAAGATATGTTTGCAAGTTTACCGAGAAGCTTTTGCCCTTCATCTTTATTGACATCAATTTAATGCTAGTTGTATCAAAGACTTCACAAGTTTTATCTTTGAACACAACAACATAGCCTTTCTCTAAAATTTGTCCAACACTTAGCAGATTTTGATTAATTTCAGGGACATATAGAACATCAGAGATTATTTTTGTACCTGAGCCAGCATCAATAGCAATATCACCTATGTCTTTGACCTCAATATAGTCTCCATTCCCAATTTTGACTTTCAAAGAGTGGGTTTTGTCAAGCTTTACAAACATGTCTTTATCATGTGTCATGTGATGAGTGCATCCACTATCAATCAACCATGTTTCATTAATGATGTCACTAGCAAAGCAAGTTGCCACAAAAAGAAGATTCTCCTTCTCGTCATCAGTCTCTTGAGCAATTTGCACCTCTTGTTGCTTTCTTCTACATACCTTCCCCATATGACCCTTTTGATTGCAAGAACTACACACCACATCTAGTCTCCACTAACATTTCCAATGTGGATGATTAGTTTTCTTATAGTGTTGACATGATGAGTACTTCTCCTTCTCGTCATCATCATCCTCATCACTTTTCTTCTCATTTTTCCATCCTTTCTTCTTTGCTTTGTAACTCGACTGTGACCTTGCTAGAAAAACTCCTTCAGCAGTATTTGACTCTTCTCTCAAAAACTCTTTCCTCAACAATCTTCTCTACTCTTGGATTTGTAGAGATTTCATCAACTCAGTTAGTGAAATCATTGTGAGATCTCTTGAATCTTCAAGTGATGAGATCTTTGCTTCAAATCTTTTTGGAAGACTCACCAACACTTTTTCTATGATCTTTCTATCAGGTAAATCTTCACGTAATAGTCGAATTTTGTTGACCACTGCCAAGAGCCTATCAAAATATTCTTTGATGGTCTCGGCCTCCTTCATTCTCAACATCTCAAATTCTCTTCTGAGATTGAGAACTTGCATCTGCCGAGTTCTTTCATTCCCTTGAAACGCCTCTTGGAGAGTGTTCCAAGCTTCTTTAGTTGTTTCACATGACATAATTCTAGTGAATACAATATCAGAAACAATAGAGTAAATACAGGTCTTGGCCTTCGTTTTTCTTATCACTTCATTTGTAATTTCTTATTTGAGTTACAGTTGGATCTTCTTGTAGCGGTTGGATTTCAGACATCACAACATCTCACAAACCACTCGCTTCTAGATAAGACTTCATTTTGACAGACCATATTTGATAGTTTTCTCCGGAGAAAACCGGAGGTGCTGCCATGAAGTTTCCGGCCATGGGTGAAATTTTTTTTTTCTCAAAAGGTTCCTCACTGGTTTCCTTCTATTGTTTTTTTCTCGTGGTCTCACACAGGCCCTAAGAACTAAGAGCTCAGATACAAATTGTTGTGTTACGAGAATAGGAGATATGTATGAATAGAAAATATTGTTATTGCTTCGTTTTTTTTTTAGCTATCAATAGCTTACATTTATAATGCTTGTAGAAAAGAAAAATATCTGACTGAAATAACTCCTACAAATTAAAATCTTAACGTCTACGAAATAATTAAGAGTGAATATTCTAACAATTAAGAACAAATATTTTAATTAAAGACATATTCAAAAACGGAAACAAATCAATGTACAGTTTCAAAAGCAAATTTCCAACATAACCGACATTAAGTCTTATTAGCATGCATGCATTAAGTCAATTTTTGGTTTGACAACGCCCTTTTTCTACTAGTATCACATGCATGGTACAAATGATTGACTCCCATTGGCGCAACTCCAAATCAATCTCTTCATTAGCATTAGCATTCGTGGAAGGACTCACATTCACACCACCCCTTTGACTTTGAGACTCATCGGTGTTACTGCTAGCTTCTCCATATGATAAAACCAAAGGGGAAGGAAGATTCCCTGGGACAGGTGTGAGGAGTTGCAATGTCTGGTTAGCATTGATATGCAGGAGTTGGAGGCAGATTCACTCTCTAGAATGTTCTGATTCCAGGACATGGGATAAGGTGCAGAGTATGTTGGTGGTGGCAGTTGCCTAAAGCACTCATCAGACTGGTTTTGAACATATTCAGGAACCCTGATGAAAAAAAAAACAACTCTTTTAGCAATTTTGGACATACTTAATTAGCCCCACTACAAATAATTATGATGCAACGTATTAATATCTGAGGAAATGAAAACTTGAAAGTTGCAAATAACAAGAATGAAAAAGCAATTAGAAGAGAATAAACAAAATTAAAGAATGTTATTCAAAATTAATTAAATTAAGCTTTAAGGACACAAATTCATGCTCTCTCATAGTCGAGGACTCATTGAGCCGAATTCCACGAGGAATTAGTTGTCTGTTTGGTTCATCTATCGGTTCATACTCTCTTTGAATCCAAGTTTCATTGAGCCTAGTTCCATGAGGAATCGGTTCTGTGTTTGACTCAGGTATTGATTAAGCATGAAATGGTCCTCATCAAGTATGATTAGTTTGAACCTATAAACAATTTCAGAATTCTCAAATGTCGGTCTTAAAGTTATATACCAAGTATTTTGTTGTTGGTTAGTTTGGCTGTGACTGAGATTTGTGCTAGGCATTATGGGTATAGGACCTTGCTCAATGTGAATTTGCCTATTGGAAGTAAGGGTTATCGGTTTCCATGCACCATTGAATAAGAGAAATTTGCTTGTGGTGGAAGGGAATACAAAGAGAAAATTCTAAAATTCTACTTGAACTATGGCTTGAAAGACGCAAGTTCTTGCAGCTTGATTTATACTACTAATGGTTATACTTCATTTACCAAAATATCCTTAAACAATGTTATCACATATCTTATGTTCTTTCAAACCAATAATGTAATACATTTACATTTGCTATAACTTTTTTGAAATTTAAAGTTGATAATTAATATATGGATGTAGATGTACAGAGAAAAATTAGATGGAGATGTAGATGCAGAGAGAGAAAGGAGAATATGTTACATCATTCATATCTCTCTTCATTAAACTAAGTTTGTTTGATAATTAAGATTTAATTTAATGATTAACGTGTCCTGATATAATTATTTTATGATAATGGAATTAGTTTTTTTGTGCATTAATAAAATTCAATTATTTTATTTTATTTTATTTTTAATTTCATTTTATTAGTAGTATTTACATTTAGAAATAATTGAATTAAGAAGTAATAATATATAAGAGACTCTAAAAGAGATTTTTACCAATTAAATTAAAAAAATCATTATTAATAATAAATTAATTAAATTTCTAAGACTATGTTTGTTTTTAAGGATGAAAACAAAGTGAGAGAAGAAAAAGGCATAAAGTTCGAAATAAAAGTATTAAGTTTATTATAATTCAATAAAATATAACAAAAATATGAAAATCCGAGAAAGGAAAAAAATTCTTCCTTAAATTTTCTCTTAGCCTTATGCGAAGATTTGTAACGAAAGTTAATTTTTATAATTCAATAAAAGTATCAAGTTTATTATAATTCAATAAAATATAACAAAAATATTTATTATTTTATTCTAAAGTAATATATAATTAAAATTATATATAATAATTAAATTTATAAAAAAACAAGAATGTTAAAATGATTAATAAAAGAAAATAAATTTAATATTTTGTTAATATATGTTTTATGTTCAATACATAAATAAATTTAATAAAATTATAAAATAACATTAATAATATAAATTTATAAAATAATGTTAATAATATAAATTTATAAAATAATAATAAAAATAAGATAATTATAAAAAACAAAATAGTATTAATGTTAAAAACTAAAAATAATAATAAAATCATAAGTAATAATTATAATAATAAAATTATAAAATAATAATATAAAAGTAATAATAATAAAATTAAAATAAATTTATAAAATAATAATCTTAACAATAATAATTTATTTTTAACTTTAATATTATTTTATAAATTATACCTAATTTTATTTCATCTATTAAAAAAATTATTTTATCGATTACATTTTTTATTATTTTTATTTTAATCCAAAAACACTTACTTTCACCTCAATTTCACTCTTTTTCACACATATTTTGACTTTAAATCCACTTTTTTTTTTCACTCTCTCAAATTCATCTTCAAATCTAAACACATCTCAAATAACCATTATTTCATATAAATTCTTAAAAATATAGATGTATAATTTCTTTTAAAAACAAAGCAATATTTTATGCTATTTCTTTTGGTTTTTTTTCTTCTTCTTCAAGTAGAAGATAGATCAAATACTTCTTTACAACAACTTATAGAAAATAACAATGTTACTTCTAATAAAAATAAAAACAACATTAAAAATAGGTTACTTCTAATAAAAATAATAACAACATTAAAAATAGGTTACTTCTAATAAAAATAATAACAACATTAAAAATAGGTTACTTCTAATAAAAATAATAACAACATTAAAAATAGGTTCCTTTAGTTATTTTTTTCTTAATATTTCCATTACAAAACGTATTATCTTATTTATAACATTTATTATTGTTTCTTAATACTTAATATTTGTAAAATATTATTTTTAATTTTTTTTATTAACTATAAGTTTTGAACTAATTCCTTCATAAATGCTATCTATGAATTTTAGACGCGAACACATATATAAATAAATCAAATTATATTAATGTAAGTTTTATCAAATATCAAATTATATTTTAACTAAAATATAATAAAGAACTAAACAAATTCTTTTACTAATTTTTCTTTAACTTTTCAATAGTTTGGTGACAAAACACATTTCTCTTATTTATAATACAGCATAACTTTTGTCAAATGTTACACTTTTCTAACTTTTAGAAATAAAAAAAAAAGAAATAAATTAATGAGCTAGAAAACAGTCCCTTAACCGTTTTTCGCCTAACTTTTCGATAATATAATGATAAAATGCATTTATTTTATTCATTACATTTATTATTATGTATAGAATTTAATATTGTTCTAATTTTTTAATTGAATATATTTTTTTCCAAACACATCATTAATCAAATTTTTATTCTATATCTATTATAAAATTATTGATTATATAATATTTTCTAGGAGTTATTAATTTCAATATTGAATCAAGCGTTTAGTATTAGACTAATAACTATAGTTAATAATTGGGGTATAACTCAATTTGCTAAGGACGTATTCGCTTCTAATGATGGAAAGCTAGGACATGAAGAAAAGTTGGAAAAACTGAGAATGAAAATCTCTAAAAACAAGATAAAATTTCTGCTCAAACTTTCTCTCACTAGATACGAATAAGAAAAAACGAGAAAGTTTAGCATATTAAATTTATTATTTTTTATATAATTAATATTTACTATTAATTTGTTAATATTTTTATTTATATTATAATTAAGTAAATAATAATTATATAATATATCATAATAAAAACTAATAATAATTATTATTATTACTAAAACAATAATACATTTAATATAATTATAAAACAATAAAACTAAGATAGTTATAAAAATAAAATACTAATAATATTAATTTCAAAACTAAATATAATAATAACATTATAAGAAAAATTATTTTATCAATCATATTCATTATAAATAATAATTATAATAATAAAAATAATAAAAATGTAAAATTATAATAAAAGTAATAATAATAAAATTAAAATAATAATAATAATAATAATTAAAATAGATTTATAAAATAACAATATTATTAACAATAATAATTTAATTTTTTATTTTAATTTTAATTTTAAAATAATTGATATTTTTACAATTTCATCAATTAACATAATAATAATAATAATAATAATAATAATAATAATAATAATTTATCAATTGCACTTAATAAATTAATTATATTTAATCTCAAATTAATTTTAACTATAATTTTATCTATTAAAAAAATTATTTTATCAATTACACCTATTATATCACTTACAAACTTTTATAAATTTTTTCTCCATTTCTCATCATCTTTCTCGTAATCCAACTAACTTAACTTTCCACACGCTTTCGTCTCAAATCAACTCAAATTCACTCTTCAATTTTATGGTTTCATTATGATTTGACTTCCTTAATTGCCATCACGGAATGATTGAATGATTGATAACATGTAAAATAAAATCTATATTATATACTTTTATATATAAAAAATAAGATATTAAGTAATTTATATTAATATAATTTTTGGTACATATTACTTATGTGAAAAGAATTTTCAATCTAATATTCTAATATTGTTTTTGAAGAAAGATGCTCGAATAGAAAGATATTAAATAATATAATATTTATTAACAAATATATTGATCTGATTTTATTTTTTACATGTGTATATACATAAAATAATAATATTCAACATATAATATTAATTTAATTATTTTATATTTTTGTTATCTTTTTTTTCTAATTTAATAATGCAAGATCTTAAAAATCCACCACAAATAAATTAATTAAATATCTACATCCCTTTTATATTTAAATTTTTAAAAACTTAAGTGTAACGTTTCACATTAGAATAAAGTATTAGTTTTTCGAGTTTATTTTTTCTATGAAGGATAAGCTAGATGAATACTTTTTATAGAATTTTTAAAAAATAGATAAGTTTAGTTAAACAAATAAAGAAAACAAAGGAGTTTAAAAAAATATTTACTAACTTACTGCTAACGCCATATATATAATAAATTATTCTCAATTAATTTTATTTATCTTTTTTATCATGTATTGAAAATCTTTAGAAAAAACAACTAAAATGAGTATAACACTAAAAATACATTTTTTTAAATAAATATTTCATGACAAATTTTTTGAATAAGTTTATTTTTTTTGTATAAATTTTAATGTGTAAATACTTGTAACGAAAACATGTAGTCTTTAAAGACTTTCTCCACGAAAGAAGTCATCACAAAATTTTGAATGAGTGATTAACATTTGTAATACCAATTTTTTGTTAAAAAAATATGCTTAACAAAAGTAGTATAAACTTATAAATAGAATCAATGACAATTTTTGTTAAAAAAAATAGCACAATCAAAAGTATTACAAAGGTTCTCACAAGAACTAATAACTATTCAAGCGAAGAATTAATAACTATTCCAGCAAAGAAGAACATTTCATCAATCCTTGCTTAAAATAAAGATAATATTATGTTGCTTAAATGAGGTTGAAGTTGTTCTAAGTGACAACACACTAGATGAAAAATTAATTATCTTAAATTTTGATAAGACTTTGATCGTTTAAGAGATTGTTAATGAGTACGTAAGTGAAAAATGGTTGACAATATTTAGAAATTCTAATCACTCAAAGCATCACTACTTCAAAATAGAGATTTTCCCATAGAATTTTTATAAAACATAATGACATTTTTATAATTATTTGAAGATATATTACATCAATTAAAATATAATGATGTAAAAATTGTTAGTTAAACAAAATAAATTAAAATAAAGAGTTTAAAAAATCATGTACTAACCTTTTGGGGTCCATTTTTTAGTTTGTTGATTTTTATGGGGGGTCTTAGGACTATTTTTTTGTTTTCTTAGTATTTTTCTTTTTGAAGTTGAGGGTGGAGTTATCTTTTCATACCCATATTGCATACAG
>Ga0209700_104284_pt1 | contig 25996 bp, 18 predicted proteins | sample SiratroredBW_FD_187528 | JGI IMG/M metagenome (GOLD analysis project Ga0209700, IMG submission 187528) | Root nodule microbial communities of legume samples collected from California, USA - Siratro red BW (SPAdes) (version 2) | ecosystem: Host-associated > Plants > Roots > Nodule | place: USA...
TAATAATAATAATAATAATAATAATAATAATAATAATAATAATAATAATAATAATAATAATAATAATAATAATAATAATAATAATAATAATAATAATAATAATAATAATAATACATGATCTGTAGAAGATCAGTAAGAACATAAATAATTAGAAATATTCTTCACTTGAGAGTATAAGTAAAAATAAAGAAAATACTGTAATAACTATTTTGTTTGTGCAAAAATTGGTAGAACTCATCCAAGATAGAAAATTGGACTTCCCTCCATGTTGATCTCAAGAGAATTTTGATAGTTTTCATAATTTTAATGGCTAATACCCACTAAAATGTTGGTTTGTGTCATAGTTTGACAAAAAAATATGATTTTAGAAAAATCATGATTGAAAGATATATTAAAGAGTAGGAACTAAAATAAGAATTAAAAAATGCACTATTTTGAACAGTTTTGCATTGAAGAGTTTGTTATATAAGTTAGATCTATCCTCAAATACTTTTATTTTATTCATATTATTTTTACTAAAAAATAAAAAATTTGCCATCCAACCTAGTAAGAAGATATAATTATAAAGAAAACATAAACAACATAATACAGGTTCCAAAGTATTAGCTTACACATCAATCCTTTTCTTTTAGTATTTTTTTAGGAATTAGAATTTTAAAACCTTTAAAAATTCATTTGTATTCCGTTCGAATTATTTGATTTTAAACATTTTAATTTTTTGAAGTATAAGATAATTCAAATTTGTTGAGTTTTGTTTTTTTAATAAACTATTTAAATTATTATTAAATAAAAAATTAATACTTTAATAACTATTATAAATTTAAATAAAAATATAGTTAACATCTTAAAAAACACAATCTTATTAACATTGATTGAGGAGTTTATGATAAAAAAAATTAATAATAAATAATTATGAGAAAACATCTTACATCAGTAAATAAAATCTTAACAGGTGTTTTGAAAGGTTATTTATTATTTTTGGGTGATCACATATGCAAAGCACATATTAAGAAGTTTTAACTAATGACAAAATAGTGTTTAGTGTATAATAGTCAAGCTGTTAACAGTCAGGTGTATAATATATGGGAGAGTACTTGGACTACACTCATTCTTTTTCGAAAGTTATAACAATTGAAAACATAGATGGTCATTGTTGACTAAGATTAATTTTCCGTAGAGATTCTCTTGTAAGAATATTGGGTTTGAAACAAATAAAACTTTTTTTTTATAAAGGTCGAAATTTTATTAAAAAAATATTATATATATTTTTTTAAAATAAATACAGTCTTAGAAAAGTCAACTATATAAAAAATCATATCAACATTAATTATAAAATTTTGACTTACATCTGTTTAAAAATAATATAATTGACATTGCCAAAGAGATCTAACTTATATCGGGTTGAAAAATAATCCTATCAATATTAGTTGAATTTTTGTTAATATTAATTAAAAAATAACTTTGATTTATGTTTAAGAATTGATGTTAATTAAAAATATTCCTAAATGATTAACTTAAAATAATTTTTGTAATTGAAAAAAATAATGTTTGACACTAACTAAAAGATATTAATAGAAAAACTTAACTAACATAGTGATAAAAATAACTTAGTGTATAACATTATGACAAAAAATTTAATCATAATTAACTTTAAAAGAATGTTACATATTTAACATATGTGCAGTTGACCAATAATATTAAGGATATGATACTTTTTTCTTAATCATGGTTAACTGAAAATAATATTCTTATTGAAGTATAACTTTAAAAAAATATAAAATAAAGGGACATAATTTTGAAAAAAAGTAAGTATTAAAGAATTTCATATTATTGTTTATTAATGAAATGTAAAATTATCTAATTTAAAATAATTAAAATAATTTTATAAATTTCTAAACTTCAATATCCAAACAACATATGATAAAAGTTTTTAAATTCTTCTAAAAAATAATCTAAGAATTTTGTATCTAGACAGTGTTTTGAAAAAGAAGTATCCTAAGGTAATTTTATAATAAAGTCTCTCTTAAACGAAAAAGAATTATAAAGAGGAAAACTAAACAGGGAAGGAAAAACATAGATATAGAGGGTGTTGACCAAAATCTAGAGGAAAGACACTCACTGAAGAGTTGTATTGTAGAAAATGAGGTTGTGAAGAAGTGTATCATATTAGATTTTGTAAAATCATATGACTTGATGAGGTGACAGTTTTTGTATTATATGTTGAGCAGACTCAACTTCTAATAAATGTGTAGGATGAATTAGGATTTGAATAAAGTTAGTATAAGTATCAATGTTGGTTAATAGCAGCCTAACATATGAAATTAATCTCACAAGGAGTTTGAGGTTGAGGGTCTAATAGCACCATTTTTATTCCTCATTGTGGTAGAAGGTTTAATTGGATTAGTTAGAGAATCAATCAAGAAAGGTTTGTTCCAGGAAATTAAAATTGGAGTTAACCTAGTGCTGATTATTTCACTTCATTTTGCTGATGATACTTTATTTTTATGTGAGGATAAGATTAAAAATATCATGGCTTTAAAAGTATCTTGAGGTGTTTTGAATTGGTTTTAGGATTGAGGGTTAACTTTCACAAAAATAAAATAGGAGGGATAGGGGTAGTCCAAAATGAATTGAATAATTATGCTAGCACTTTAAACTATTATCATATGCCTTGTCCTTTCAAGTATTTAGGGATACAAATTGGAGAGAATCCTAAGAAAAAATAGTTTTAGAAGGAAGATTTGGAAAAAAAATTATGAAAAAGTTATCAACCATGAGAGGGAGATTGTTATTTATGGTGGGCAGGGTATGTTTGATTAAATATGTTATATCATCTCTACCACTCTATTATCTTTCAGTTTTTCAAGTCTCTAAAAGTATTTAAAAGGAGATTGTTAAATTGCAAAGGAACTTTTAGTGAGAGAAGGGTCCCCAAGAGAATAAGATTGCTTAGATTAGTTGAAAAGAGATATGTAAGACTAAGGAAGAAGGTGGGTTGGGAATTAGGGGTGGGAAAGGGAAATCATGAAACTAGTTTGGTAGAGCTATACAATGAAAAATTGGAATGGGTGATAAAATTCAATTTTGGAAGGTTACATGGGTAGGAAATCAACCATTGAATGAACTTTTTTCAAGACTTGCTACTCTATATAATTCATATGGTAGTTGTGTTTCTAAGTGACATGAGAGAGTGGAGGGATGGAACACGGAACTGAAAGATTATATGAAAAAGAGACAAATTTTCTTAGGAGACAGAGCTGGTGGACAAATTAATGTAATTAGTAGATTCCATTGGATGAGACAAATTTTCTTAAAAGATGGAGTTGGTGGAGAAATTAATGCAATTAATAGATGACAAAATTCCTAGCAGAGATTGTCAGGATAGGAAAGATGATGTTGAGGGCCAAATTTTTTGTTAAGTTAGCATATTTTATGTTGTACAATACAAAACAGGAGAGAATAATAGTGTTTTCAAAGCATTTTGGACCTTAAATACTATTCCTAGAGCTACACACTTAGGATAGAGAATACTCTTAGATAAAATTCATACTAAGGTGAACCTGACATAAAGGGGGTTAGGGCTATCAAATAAATTTTGTGAGCTATGCAAGAAAAAAAAAGACTTTCTTCCATTTATTTGTTGACTGTAAATTATTTAAATAATTTGTCTAATTCATATGATAGTTTTTTAAGTGATATGAGAGAATGGAGGGATGAAACATGGAATTGGAAGATTATATGGAGAAGAGACAAATTTTCTTGGGAGGCAGAGCTTGTGGACAAATTAATGCAATTAGTACATTTCATGGAGAAGAACTTTATTGAGAGACTGAGTTGGTGAGAAAATTAATGCAATTAGTAGATTCCATGAAAAAAGACAAACTTTCTTGAGAGACAGAGTTGGTATTAATAGATGACAAAAATCTTAGCAAAGGCAGTATATAAGGCATACCCAGTAAAACTTACAAGTAAACCAGATATAGAGATGGCAATTAGGGTTGCTGTTTCCATTATTCTAATTCTCAAGTTTCCAGATCACAATAGATCTATAGGATTCTAGATCTGGTCCAAGACGAACTGTTGTAGGGAATTTATTGAAACCCTTAAATTCAGAATATGGTAAAGTAGCCCCGGGGTGGGGAACTACTCCTTTGATGGGTGTTGCAATGGCTCTATTTGGGATATTTCTATCTATTATTTTGGAGATTTATAATTCGTCCATTTTATTGGACGGAATTTCTAAAAAGTATATCATGCCTGAATTTCACTGGGGTTCGCGGTGGTGGAGGAACTGGATAGGAAAAAAGAGCTATTCTAGTTGTAAGATATCTAATAGAGACTATGAGATAGGAGAGATGATGTTGAAGGCCAATTTTTTGTTAAGTCAGGATATTTTATATAGCACAACACAAAACAGGAGGAATAATAGTGTTTTCAAAGCATTTTGGACCTTAAATACTATTCCAAGAGGTACATACTTAAGATAGCGGAGTATTCTTAAATAAAATTCCTACTAAGGTGAACTTGGCTAAACTAGGGTAGAATTGTCAAATAAATTGTATAAGCTATGCAAGGAAAAGGAGGAGACTTCTTGCCATTTTTGTTTGGTGATTGTAAATTATTTAAATAATGTCTAATTCATACAATATTGTTCTAAGTGATATAAGAGAATGGAGGGATGGAACATTGAACTGGAAGATTATATGGAGAAGAGACAAACTTTCTTGGAAGGTAGAGTTGGTGGAGGAATTAATGTAATTAATAGATTACAAAAATCCTAGCATAGATTGTCAAGATAGAAGAGATAGTGTTGAGGGCTAATTTTTTTGTTAAATTAACATATTTTATGTTGTATAATACAAAATAGGAGGAAAATAATAGTGTTTTCAAAGCATTTAGACCTTAAAATAATTCCTAGAACTACACACTTAGAATAAGGAGCACTATTAGATAAAATTCCTACTAAGGTGAACTTGACCAAAAGAAAGGTAGGGCTGCCAAATAAATTGTATGAGTTATGCAAGGAAAAAAGAAGACTTTTTGTCATTAATTTTTTGATTGTAAATTTTTTAAATAATTTGTCTAATTCATATGGTAGTTTTCTAAGTGACTTGAGAGAGTGGAGGAATGGAACACGAAATTGAAAGATTATATGAAAAAGTGACAAATTTTCTTGGAAGACAAAGCTGGTGGACAAACTAATGTAATTAGTAGATTCCATGAGAAGAGACAAACTTTCTTGGAAGGCAGAGTTGGTGGCGGAATTAATGCAATTAATAGATTGCAAAAATCCTACCAAAGATTGTCAGGATAGGAGAGATGATGTTGAGGGTCAATTCTTTGTTAAGTTAACATATTTTATGCTGTATAAAACAAAACAAAGAGAGAATAATAGTGTTTTCAAATCATTTTGAACCTTAAATACTATTCTTAGAGCTACGCACTTAGGATAAAGGCTCCTCTTAGATAAAATTTCTACTAAGGTGAACTTGACTAAAAGGAATGTATGGCTGTTAAATAAATTGTGTAAGCTATGCAAGGAAAAAAAAGAAGACTTTCTGCCATTTATTTGTTGATAGTAAAATTTTTAAATAATTTGTGTAATTCATATGGTAGTTTTTTAAGTGACATGAGAGAGTGGAGGGATGGAACACGGAACTGAAAGATTATATGAAAAAGAGACAAATTTTCTTGGGAGACATAGCCCAGTGGACAAATTAATATAATTAGTAGATTCCATTGGAAGAGACAAACTTTCTTGGAAGGCAGAGTTGGTGGAGAAATTAATGCAATTAATAGATGACAAAAATCCTAGCAGAGATTGTCAGGATAAGAAATATAATGTTGAGGGCCAATTTTTTTGTTAAGTTAGCATATTTTATGTTGTACAATAAAAAATAGGAGGAGAATAATAGTGTTTTCAAAGTATTTTGGACCTTATATACTATTTCTAGAGCTACACACTTAGGATAGAGAATACTCTTATATAAAATCCTTAGTAAGGTGAACTTGACTAAAAGGAAGGTAGGGCTTTCAAATAAATTGTGAGCTATGCAAGGAAAAAAGAAGACTTTCTGCCATTAATTTGTTCATAGTAAATTTTTTAAATAATTTGTCTAATTCATATGGTAGTTGTTTTATAAGTGACATGAGAGAATGGAGGGATGGAACACGGAACTGAAAGATTACATGAAAAAGAGACAAATTTTCTTGGGAGACATAACCCAGTGGACAAATTAATATAATTAGTAGATTCCATTGGAAGAGACAAACTTTCTTGGAAGGCAGAGTTGGTGGAGAAATTAATGCAATTAATAAATGACAAAAATCCTAGCAGAGATTGTCAGGATAAGAAATATAATGTTGAGGGCCAATTTTTTTGTTAAGTTAGCATATTTTATGTTGTACAATACAAAATAGGAGGAGAATAATAGTGTTTTCAAAGTATTTGGACCTTATATACTATTTCTAGAGCTACACACTTAGGATAGAGAATACTCTTACATAAAATCCTTAGTAAGGTGAACTTGACTAAAAGGAAGGTAGGGCTTTCAAATAAATTGTGAGCTATGCAAGGAAAAAAGAAGACTTTCTGCCATTAATTTGTTCATAGTAAATTTTTTAAATAATTTGTCTAATTCATATGGTAGTTGTTTTATAAGTGACATGAGAGAGTGGAGGGATGGAACACGGAACTGAAAGATTATATGAAAAAGAGAGAAATTTTCTTGGGAGACAGAGCTGGTAGACAAATTAATGTGATTAGTAGATTCCATTGGATGAGACAAACTTTCTGGAAAGACAGAGTTGGTGCAGAAATTAATGCAATTAATAGATGACAAAATTTCTAGCAGAGATTGTCAGGATAGGAGAGATGATATTGAGGGCCAATATTTTTGTTAAGTTTGCATATTTTATGTTGTACAATACAAAACAGGGGATAATAATAGTGTTTTCAAAGCATTTTGGACCTTAAATATTATTCTTAGAACTATACACTTAGGATAGACAGTACTCTTAGATAAAATCCCTACTAAGGTGAACCTGAATAAAAGAAAGGTAGGGTTGTCAAATAAATTGTGAGTTATGCAAGGAAAAAAGAAGATATTTTGCCATTAATTTGTTGATTGTATATGTTTTAAATAATTTGTCTAATTCATATGGTAGTTTTCTAAATGACTTGAGAGAGTGGAGGGATGGAAAACAGAACTGAAAGATGAAAGATTATAAGAAAAAGAGACAAATTTTCTTGGGAGACAGAGTTGGTGGACAAATTAATATAATTAGTAGATTCCATGGGAAGAGACAAACTTTCTTGGAAGGCAGAGTTGGTGGTGGAATTAATGCAATTAATAGATGACAAAAATCCTAGCAGAGACTGTCAGGATAGGAGAGATGATGTTGAGAGCCAATTCTTTGTTAAGTTAGCATATTTTATGTTGTATAATACAAAACAGGGAGAGAATAATAGTGTTTTCAAAATATTTTGAACCTTAAATACTATTCTTAGAGCTACGCACTTAGGATAGAGGGTACTCTTAGATAAAATTTCTACTAAGGTGAACTTGACTAAAACGAATGTAGGGTTGTCAAATAAATTGTGTAAGCTATGCAAGGAAAAAAGAAGAATTTGTGCCATTTATTTGTTGATAGTAAAATTTTTAAATAATTTGCTTAGTTCATATGATAGTTTTTTAAGTGACATGAGAGAGTGGAGGGATGGAACAATACACTGAAAGATTATATGAAAAAGAAACAAGTTTTCTTGGGAGACATAGCCGGTGGACAAATTAATATAATTAGTGATTCCATTGGAAGAGACAAACTTTCTTGGAAGGCAGAGTTGGTGGAGAAATTATTGCAATTAATAGATGACAAAATTCCTAGCAGAGATTGTCAGGATAGGAGAAATGATGTTGAGGGCCAATTTTTTTGTTAAGTTAGCATATTTTATGCTGTATAATACAAAACAAGGAGAGAATAATAATGTTTTCAAAATATTTTGAACCTTAAATACTATTGCTAGAGTTACGCACTTAGGATAGAGGGTACTCTTAGATAAAATTTCTACTAAGGTGAACTTAACTAAAAGAAAGGTAGGGCTTTCAAATAAATTGTGTGAGCTATGCAAGGAAATAAAAAGAAGACTTTCTGCCATTTATTTGTTGATAGTAAAATTTTTAAATAATTTGTGTAATTCATATGGTAGTTTTTTTTAAGTAACATGAGAGAGTGGAGGGATGGAACACGGAACTGAAAGATTATATGAAAAAGAGACAAATTTTCTTGGGAGACATAGCCGATTGGACAAATTAATATAATTAGTAGATTCCATTGGAAGAGACAAACTTTCTTGGAAGGCAGAGTTGGTGGAGAAATTAATGCAATTAATAGATGACAAAATTCCTAACAGAGATTGTCAGGATAGGAGAAATGATGTTGAGGGCCAAATTTTTTTGTTAAGTTAGCATATTTTATGCTGTATAATACAAAACATGGAGAGAATAATAGTGTTTTCAAAATATTTTGAACATTAAATGTTATTCCTAGAGCTATACACTTAGGATAGAGGGTACTCTTGGATAAAATTTCTACTAAGGTGAACTTGACTAAAAGGAAGGTAGGGCTGTTAAATAAATTGTGTGAGCTATGCAAAGAAAATAGAAAATTTTCTGCCATTTATTTGTTGATAGTAAATTTTTTAAATAATTTGTGTATTTCATATGGTAGTTTTTTAAGTGACATGAGAAAGTGGAGGGATGGAACACGGAACTGAAAGATTATATGAAAAAAAGACAAATTTTCTTGGGAGACAGAGCTGGTGGAGAAATAAATGTAATTAGTAGATTCCATTGGATGAAACAAAATTTGTTAAAAAACAGAGTTGGTGGAGAAATTAATGCAATTAATAGATGACAAAATTCCTAATAGAGATTGTCAGGATAGGAGAGATGATGTTGAGGGCCAATTTTTTTGTTAAGTTAGCATATTTATGTTGTACAATACAGAACAGGAGGAGAATAATAGTGTTTTCAAAGCATTTTGAACCTTAAATATTATTCTTAGAATTACACACTTAGGATGGAGAGTACTCTTAGATAAAATCCCTATTAAGGTGAACTTGACTAAAAGAAAGGTAGGGCTGTCAAATAAATTGTGTGAGTTATGCAAGGAAAAAAGAAGAGTTTTTGCCATTAATTTGTTAATTGTAAATTTTTTAAATAATTTGTGTATTTCATATGGTAGTTTTCTAAATGACTTGAGAGAGTAGAGGGATGGAACACGAAACTGAAAGAAAGATTATAGGAAAAATGGACAAATTTTCTTGGGAGACAACAAATTTTCTTGGGAGACAGAGCAGGTGGACAAATTAATGTAATTAGTAGATTCCATGAGAAGAGACAAACTTACTTGGAAGGCAGAGTTGGTGGTGGAATTAATGCAATTAGTTGATGACAAAAATGGTAGCAGAGATTGTCAGGATAGGAGAGATGACTTTGAGGGCCAATTCTTTGTTAAGTTAGAAAATTTTATGTTGTATAATAGAAAACAGGGAGAGAATAATAGTGTTTTCAAAATATTTTGAACCTTAAATACTATTCCTAGAGTTACCCATTTAGGATAGAGGGTACTCTTAGATAAAATTTCTACTAAGGTGAACTTAACTAAAAGAAAGGTAGGGTTTTCAAATAAATTGTGTGAGGTGTGCAAGAAAAAAAGAAAACTTTCTGCCATTTATTTGTTGATAGTAAAATTTTTAAATAATTTGCGTAGTTCATATGGTAGTTTTTTAAGTGACATGAGAGAGTGAGGGATGGAACAAGACACTGAAAGATTATATGAAAAAGAAACAAGTTTTCTTGGGAGACATAGCCGGTAGACAAATTAATATAATTAGTGATTCCATTGGAAGAGACAAACTTTCTTGGAAGGCAGAGTTGGTGGAGAAATTAATGCAATTAATAGATGACAAAATTCCTAGCAGAGATTGTCAGGATAGGAGAAATGATGTTGATGGCCAATTTTTTTTTGTTAAGTTAGCATATTTTATGTTGTATAATACAAAACAGTGAGAGAATAATAGTGTTTTCAAAATATTTTGAACCTTAAATACTATTGCTAGAGTTACGCACTTAGGATAGAGGGTACTCTTAGATAAAATTTCTACTAAGGTGAACTTAACTAAAAAGAAGGTAGGGCTTTCAAATAAATTGTGTGAGCTATGCAAGAAAAAAAGAAGACTTTCTGCCATTTATTTGTTGATAGTAAATTTTTTAAATAATTTGTGTATTTCATATGATAGTTTTTTAAGTGACATGAGAGATTGGAGGGATGGAACACGGAATTGAAAGATTATATGACAAAAGGACAAATTTTCTTGAGAGACAGAGTTGGTGGACAAATAAATGTAATTAGTAGATTCCATTGGATGAGACAAATTTTCTTGGAAGGCAGAGTTGGTGGTGGAATTAATGATGACAAAAATCTTAGCAAAGATTGTCAGGATAGGAGAGATAATGTTGAGGGCTAATTCTTTGATAAGTTAATATATTTTATGTTGTATAATACAAAACAGGGAGAGAATAATAGTGTTTTCAAAATATTTTGAATCTTAAATATTATTCCTAGAGCTACGCACTTAGGATAGAGGGTACTCTTAGATAAAATTTCTACTAAGGAGGTGAACTATACTAAAAGGAAGGTAGGGTTGTCAAATAAATTGTGTGAGCTATGCAAGGAAAAAAGAAGACTTTCTGCCATTTATTTGTTGATAGTAAAATTTTTAAATAATTTGCATAATTCATATGGTAGTTTTTTTAAGTGACATGGGAGAGTGGAGGGATGGAACACAAAGAGACAAGTTTTATTGGGAAACATAACCAGTGGACAAATTAATATAATTAGTAGATTCCATTGGAAGAGACAAACTTTCTTGGAAGACAGAGTTGGTGGAGAAATTAATGCAATTAATAGATGACAAAATTCCTAACAGAGATTGTCAGGATAGGAGAAATGATGTTGAGGGCCAAATTTTTTTGTTAAGTTAGCAGCATATTTTATGCTGTATAATACAAAACATGGAGAGAATAATAGTGTTTTCAAAATATTTTGAACCTTAAATACTATTGCTAGAGTTACGCACTTAGGATAGAGGGTACTCTTAGATAAAATTTCTATCAAGGTGAACTTAACTAAAAAGAAGGTAGGGCTGTTAAATAAATTGTGTGAGCTATGCAAGAAAAAGAAGAAGACTTTCTGCCATTTATTTGTTGATAGTAAAATTTTTAAATAATTTGTATAATTCATATGGCAGTTTTTTAAGTGACATGAGAGAGTGGAGGGATGGAACAAGAAACTGAAAGATTTTATGAAAAAGAGACAAGTTTTCTTGAGAGATATAGGGGGTGGACAAATTAATATAATTAGTAGATTCCATTAGAAGAGACAAACTTTCTTGGAAGGCAGAGTTGGTGGAGAAATTAATGCAATTAATAGATGACAAAATTGGTAGCAGAGATTGTCAGGATAGGAGAAATGATGTTGAGGGCCAATTTTTTTTGTTAAGTTAGCATATTTTATGTTGTACAATACAAAACAGGGGGAGAATAATAGTGTTTTCAGAGCATTTTGAACCTTAAATACTATTCTTAGAGCTACACACTTAGGATAGAGAGTATTCTTAGATAAAATCCCTACTAAGGTGAACCTGACTAAAAGAAAGGTAAGGCTGTCAAATAAATTGTGAGTTATGCAAGGAAAAAAGAAGACTTTGTGCCATTAATTTGTTTATTGTAAATTTTTTAAATAATTTGTCTAATTCATATGGTAGTTTTCTAAGTGACTTGAGAGAGTGGAGGGATAGAACATGCAATTGAAAGATTATATTAAAAAGAGACAAATTTTCTTGGGAGACAGAGCTGGTGGACAAATTAATGTAATTAGTAGATTCCATTTGTAAAGACAAACTTTCTTGAAAGGCAGAGTTGGTGGAGAAATTAATGTAATTAATAGATGACAAAAATCCTAGCAGAGATTGTCAGAATAGGAGAGATGATGTTGGGGGCCAGTTTTTTATTTAAGTTAACATATTTTATGTTGTACAATAAGAGATGAAAGTTTTCTCTCTTTTCTCCCATCACTCACTCTTTCACTCACACTTTCTCTCTCTTCAATGTGGCCTTGAAAGTTGAAACCCCTCACCCATGCTACAATTTTCCTTTTCTTTCCTCACTTTCTCTCCTCTTTCCGGGAAAATCGAGCTCTCTCTTTTCTCTCTCTCTCTCTCCATGTTCTCATGTTCTCACGAGTTAGTAGTACACCATTTATTATGGTAAATTATTAAACTATAGATTAAAAAATATTATTTATTACGTTTTACTTATATATATTATATATATACACATATATATGATGATATGATCCCGTGAGATCTACTTTGCAGGAGTGAATAGCATAGCTGGGATAGAGACTTGTGGCAGCTGAAAAGAAAATCAGAGAAAGGTAAAGATTTCAGAACCCTAACGACTCTCAGACTCTGAAACTCTGTACGGTCTCCTTTAAATTCTGAGTCATGAAACCCTCAATCATCGTCCTCGTCGAAATTCGTGCAACTCTTTTTTTTCCTTTCTTTCTTCCTATTTTTTCTCTTTCTTCTTATTCTTCTCCGTCTGCGTGTGTTTCTTCTTCTGCATCAGATCCACGCTAACGCTCTCACTTCCTCTTTTATCTGTTACTTGACCCTACACACTGTAGAGTTTTGCCCCACTTCTATGCTTCTCAGCATTTATTTTACCGTTTTGGAGCCTAATTTTGCGTTTTGTTTCTTCTAAAGATCTAATTTATTATTATTGTTATTATTATTGTTGTTATTATTATTACGTAATTATGGTGGATGCAGTACAATATGCTCCTGTGCTGGTTTTGGTCTACTTTTGTTTTTTTGCTCTATAAAGTAAATTTAAGAAAGATAAAATGATTTTTGTTCCATTCTTTTTTTGTGTTTCTGGTAATATTCGTTATGCTGATGTGTTTTTCGAGGTATTTGTTGTTTCCGTTATGGTAGTTATATTTGTTGACTTTAATTAATTCGTTGCAGGATTTGATGAGGTACTTGGTTGGATTAGCATTGAGAGTCTCAAGGAGTGTTTGAGTAGTTTGAGATGAACTGGATTGACTTTTAGCCGTGTGAAGGGTATGAATGGAAATATATGTAAGGTTGTGCTGAAGAGATTTTGGAATGGTGGGCAGGTTGACTTTAGTTATAAAGTCAGATTTGTGTCTGATGAGAACAGTTAATGTTGGAGCATCATTGGCTGGTTGCTGGGATACGAGGAGAAGCTAGTTTGTTGAATTGTTGTGCGATTGTGTTGAAGTTCTTTGTCCTTTAATTTATCTTGATAATTATGGTTAATGTTTGAAGTTCTCGACATCTTGGTGAATGGCATGTAAATGTTTTGCTAGTAATATACTTAAATAGCAGCAATATAATTTATGGCTCACTGAGTTTTGGTACTTCCCAGTGTTTCTCCGTGTATCATTATTTGCCTGTAGCCTTACTGTTTGTTGTACTAAAAGAGTAAAAATGGAAGCAGAGACTTTGAATGCTAATCACCCTCCCAGTTTTCTTCACCGGTCGCTTCCTGCCGTTGTGCCTATGCTTTTGATCTCAATAGGATATATTGACCCTGGAAAGTGGGTGGCAATTGTTGAAGGAGGAGCACGATTCGGATTTGATCTGATGGCTTTCGCCCTTATCTTCAATTTTGCAGCAATCTTCTGTCAATACGTATCAGCGAGGATTGGTGTTATCACAGGAAAAGATCTTGCTCAGGTATTATACCTTCAACATGATGGGTTTTTATAATTATAATGTTGATGAAATACAATTGTAAGATTTGAAAGCTTTCTATGCTGACGCTTCAAAACAATAAAAAGAAGTTCTGCATGGTTTTTGAACAATTTGTTGGATTTTTGATTTTTTAATGTTTGTCCTTCACCCCTCTCAACTTTGCAATTCCACAGGCAACTATAAGATATGGAAGGCTAAAAATTAGAAAGTTAGGGAATGGAGCCAGAAAGATCTTTTATTTTTTTCCCACTCTTTTTATGTTTAGTTTTATTTAATCAGGAACAAAGAATATTGCGGTTTATTTCTATCCTGTATCTGTGTATCACTTGGCATATAAGTCAGAAGTTTATATAAACATGTTGATTGATGACCATTTCTATTCAATCTTAATTCTACCCTTCTAGATATAACTTGGAAGTAAGGACATTATACTTACTAAATGTTCCTTCCATCCTGAAACTAACAAGTGAAGGAATGTCTATGGCAATGTGCTATACTACATCATTCACAATTAGAGTCAGGATATATTGCATTTCTTTCATCTGCTTGTTACAAACCACTCAGATGCACAGTCTTGTAGAACTTCTTGCATAAATCATTGTGTTTTTGCTCATGGGGCTTCACTTTCTTTGTACCAAAGATTTGCAGTGATGAGTACGATAACTGGACATGCATGCTTCTTGGAGTTCAAGCAGAGCTTTCGGTGATCATGCTAGACCTTAACTTGGTAATATTTCTCACCCTTGATTTACTTTCGATATTGTCTGGCTCTTTAACAAAGAATATGATCTATCTGTGCTTTAACATGACTGAGCTTTTATTGACTTGTTCTCACCCTGTGATTTTTCTGTTTTGCAAGATATTGGGCATGGCACATGGATTAAATATTCTCTTTGGGTGGGACTTGATCGCTTGTGTCTTCTTAACTGCTACTGGCGCTGTTTTCCATCTCCTTCTTTTTGTCCTCCTTGTAAGTATCTTTATTTGATTATTCATCAATTTCTATTGATCCACAATACACTTATCATATATCCTTTGTCTAGGACATTGAGAAGGCCAAGATCGTGGGCCTGTTTGTGTCAGGTTTTGTATTTCTTACATTTGTACTTGGAACACTCATTAATCAACCAGACATTCCATTATCCACTAATGGAATACTGACAAAGTTGAGTGGGGAGAGTGCATTTGTGCTGATGAGTCTTTTAGGAGCAACTCTTGTGCCTCACAACTTCTACCTTCATTCCTCCATTGTACAGGTATTATTTCCTGTCATATCTAATTCTTTTAGCATCAGCATCCATATCATGTTTCCAAGCTTATATCTTTCGTTTTGTTCATCTGAATATGTTTACATCTTGTGATTTGCTTGTTCTTGAATTACATGTCTGCCTCCTGTCGAATAGGAGTAGTCTTTCGTGGTTAGATGACATACTGCTAGGGATCTGTTATCTTAAATCAATCTTATGCTCAAAGAAGACATGAAGTAGTTTTGCATGTAAATTTATAAAAGGAATGACCACTATGTTATCGATTTACTCTATTTCAGAAAACTCCATTTTATCAATATACTAATTTAGAACAACTAATAAAGTTGACTCACTAAATGTCCTACTAAATTTTGGCGATTCCTCTAATTTAGCCTGTGTTAGAAGCATCTTTAATGTCCCTGTATAAATATAGCTGAGTGGGAGGGTATGATCACAGTCCCTTCCTCAGGCTTGACTAAGCCAGGTTACATTTGGTTTGCCTGGTCGTTTTCAGGAATCCTTGGGTGAACATATGTTTTTTAAGCTTGTCTGGTCTGACTAGCTTCTAAGGACTGCATATAATGTACCATTTCGTACCCATTGCTGTTTCGTCAAATCTAAGACGTCGTTTATTTTTTTTCAGTGGCATCAGGGATCAACTACTATTTCTAAGGATGCTTTATGTCATAACCATTTTTTGGCCATCATATGTGTCTTCAGTGGCCTTTATATGGTAAATAATGTACTGATGAATGCTGGAGCGAATGAGTTCTACAGTATGGGTCTTGTTTTAACTACTTTTCAGGATGCATTATCTCCAATGGAACAGGTCTCCTTTCCACTCATAATTGATCTACATCAAGATATTTATTTACAACTGATGAAGTCACATCCATCTTAAGCACTGAATAAAGCTAATTCTAAGTTCTTATTGCAGGTGTTACGTAGTCCAATTTCCATGCTTGCTTTTTTACTCATTCTGTTTTTCGCAAATCAAACAACAGCCTTAACTTGGAGTTTTGGTGGAGAAGTAGTTGTGCAGAGTTTCTTAAAATTGGACATTCCAGGTTGGCTTCATTATGCTACGATTAGAGTAATTGCCGTTTTGCCCGCCCTTTATTGTGTTTGGAGTTCAGGAGCTGAAGGGATGTATCAACTACTTATATTCACTCAGATTGTGGTAGCTTTTCAGCTTCCATCTTCTGTGATCCCCCTTTTTCGGATCGCCTCATCTAGATCAACAATGGGGGTACACAAGATCCCTCAATTTATGGAATTTTTGGCCTTGATCATATTTCTTGGGATGCTTGTCTTGAATATTGTCTTTGTTGTAGAAATGATATTTGGTAGTAGTGATTGGGTGGGCAATTTGAGATGGAACATGGGGAATGGTGTCTCTCTCTCTTATTTGGTTCTTCTTTGCACTGCTTTTGCATCATTCTGTTTGACGCTTTGGTTAGCTGCCACACCATTAAAATCTGCTAGTATTCGATTAGATGAAGCATGGAAATGGGACGTGCCACAGGCTATACCAGAACCCCGGATTGATAGTGAGGAAACAGATTTAAGTGAAACAAGATATCATGGAGATGCATCAGTTCAGGTGATGGAACCATCACCAGCTCTAACAAGGACTCTGGAATATTCCGAAGTACCTGTTGGAAGTTTTCATCATGAACTACCAGAAACTATTATGGAGTCTGATGTTCCTGTGACTACTCTAAGGGAGACTCATTCATTTACATCATTTCCTTGCTCCCCAACACCTGTTGTTAAGGAATCAATTCCCACTTCAGAATCAGAGGCAGTGGTGGCTGCAAGTACTGAGACTTCTGGTATTAGATTGGGAGATGACAAAACTTTAAAAACAGAAACTAGTGCCCCTGTTGAGAAAACTGTAGAAGTTGAGGGAGATTCAAATGCCGAAAGGGACGATGATGATGGAGACTCATGGGAAACTGAAGAAATATCAAAAGTGGTCTCACTAGCTCCATCTTCAGCACCCGATGGCCCAGCATCGTTCAGGAGTCTTAGTGGGAAAAGTGACGATGGAGGTAATAGCATTGGAAGTCTTTCAAGATTAGCAGGTTTAGGGCGTGGTGCAAGACGTCAACTAGCTGCTATTCTTGACGAATTCTGGGGACAGCTTTATGATTTTCATGGTCAATTTACCCAGGAAGCTAAGGTTAAGAAACTTGATGTTTTACTGGGAGTGGATTCAAGACTCACTGGTTCTTTGCAGAAAATGGATACATGTGGAAAGGAATATTCCGAGCACTGGATATCTGCAGGAAGTAGACCCGATTCTTTGATGAACTCTACCTCATATGACTCTCCCAAGCAGCATAGGATGCAAAGTAATTTTGAGCCTTCCTATGGGCCTCGAAGGAGTTATTCCTCAGTGCGGACAAATCCCATGCAGTTTATGGATGAATATGTTCAGACCTCCAACCGCAATGTCCTCAGTGCTGGTGAAAGGCGTTATTCCAGTGTGCGCAATCTACCTACATCCGGGTCCTGGGATTATCAGCCAACTACTGTACATGGTTATCAGGTTGCATCATATATTAATCAGGTTGGTAAAGAGACAAATTCTGATAACTTAAATGGTCTAATGGAATCTCCTTCCATGAGTATTATGAACAACTACAGGAATTCTATTGGTAATACAAACTACAAGAATTCTATTGCACTTGCTATGGGGCAAAAGTTGCAAAATGGTTCAGGTTTAAGCCAACCCCCAGGCTTCCATAATATTGCTGTCCCTAAGAATAGCCAATTGCCGTCTGAGAGGTCCAGTTATGGACCTGCGGATAACTCAGTCAATTCAGTTAATGCTAAGAAGTACCACAGTTTGCCAGACATTTCAGGATATGCCGTCCCTCACAGGGATGCTTACATATCTGATAAGAGTGCTCTATGGGATGGTTCTGTTGGTGGATATAGATCTTCTGCGGGTAGGACTCATCATGAACAGTCATTATATTCAAATTCCGGATCAAGGACAGGAGCTCCTTTAGCCTTCGATGTACTCTCTCCATCAAAAGTCTACAGCAATGTACTTTCTTCCCAGTTGAGTTCTGGTTTGGGTACTGGATCCCTCTGGTCCAGACAGCCTTTCGAGCAGTTTGGGGTGGATGATAAAGTTCATAATGCTTCAGCAGAAGATGTTGGAAATAGAGCTAGTGCAATTACTCAAGAAACTACTTCGGTTGTGGATATAGAGGCCAAACTTCTTCAATCTTTTAGAAGTTGTATTTTGAAGCTCTTAAAATTGGAAGGCTCTGATTGGCTGTTTAAACAGAACGATGGGGCTGATGAAGATCTGATTGACCGGGTTGGTGCAAGGGAAAAATTTTTCTCTGAAGTTGAAACCACAGAGATGAATCAGACAAATGCCATGGGAGAAGCTCGCTATTTTTCTGCTGATGGGAAGTCTTTTTCTTCAATGAAGAATAATGAGGCAAATTGGTCTAATTTTTCTGTGAACTCAATCCCCAACTGTGGGGAAGGATGTGTATGGAGAGCAGACATAGTTATAAGCTTTGGGGTGTGGTGTATCCACCGTGTTCTTGACCTCTCACTGATGGAGAGCCGACCAGAGCTGTGGGGCAAGTACACTTACGTACTCAATCGCTTGCAGGTAAAATTTTAGTAACCCTGACGTTTGAGTTTCAGGTGCTCTATTTGTAGAGATATTGCTTGTTTCATGCCTCATGCAGAACTTGATATTTATTCTCCTAACTGGGGTATTTCCTTTTCCTTTGGTGGTTGTTCACCTGGAGATGTTGTTCCAATGTTATATTTGTATGCAATCACCACTCGTCAATATAGAATCCATCCATTAAGTAGGCACTATAATGAGTGTTGTTTGTTGATAAAAAAAAATGTCATAAAATGTCGAAGATGCAATCTTGCCTCTCGTAAAAGTCAAGTCTACTTTCTAAAGTTCTGTAAATTTTATTGATCTTGTTTGCAAATTTTCCCCTTTATGAATCAGGGTATAATTGATCTGGCTTTCTCCAAGCCTCGTTGTCCCATGACCCCATGCTTTTGCCTTCAAGTTCCCATGACGTACCAGATAAAGTCAAGCTCACCTCCTTCCAACGGGATGCTGCCCCCTGCTTCAAAACCAGGCCGCGGAAAATGCACAACTGCGTCTGTGGTGTTTGAGATGGTCAAGGATGTGGAAATAGCAATCTCTAGCCGGAAAGGTCGTACAGGAACTGCTGCTGGTGATGTAGCCTTCCCCAAGGGAAAGGAGAATTTGGCATCTGTTCTCAAACGTTACAAGCGTAGATTATCCAACAAACCAGTTGGCACTCAAGAAGGGATTCGCAAGATTCCCACGTCAGCACCGTACAACTCTTAGCATCAACGAAAGCAGTGTTCCTTGGGCTGTTTTGATTTGTGAAGAAGCAGTTCATCCTTTAGATCAAAGGACATAAGAAGTTTGTGGCCACAGAAGTGCTGTCTCCGTGTACCAATCCACGCTGCAGACTTTATTTCCTTGTAATGTTATATACACATGATAGGGTTAGAATTACTATATGTAATTTCAACAGAATCCAAGGAAAAAAAAAATGGTTAGATGGAAACTGTCTTCTACCATTTTTGGCTTATTTTTCATTACTTCGTTCGCAACTGCATACGAGTTGGGGAAACAACACACGAAGGGGGCAAAAAATTGTCGACATCTGGTCATCTAAACCACGAAAAAATATTGTCGACATGTTTTCAGTTCTGAGTCTTATGTGGCACTTGGCATGGTTGCCAAATTTTCTTTTCATCAACTCTTTGAATCTCTTTTTTAATAGTGATAGTATGGTCAAAGTGGTTACGGTTATTGGTTTGCCCAGTTATTTGAAATCACCATATTTTTATCTTCTCTCATGTAAGTTTCTGTGAACATTCACTTAAAGCATACTCTCATGCATTTCATCATGAGAGTAGGGACTTTCTTTGATTGACATAACAAAACAGATAGGCACTCACTGCAACTGCAACCTAGTCTATTTCTACCATTTCAGTTTTAGGCTCCATATAAACATTTCGCATTAATTTTGTTTGATTCTCTCAAAATTCTCTAGCAAATTATCTACTGCTAATTGGATTCAATAACGCAACCAGCTTAAAAATTATACTTTGCTTCCATAAATTTTCCCATTTAGAAACTGGATTTCTTAAATTAATTATACTCAAAATAGTTCCTGATACAAAAATACCAGATCCATCAGACAGTAAACTAAGGTGAACGGCAGGGGGACTATTTACCAAGCATGAAATGATAGCCATTCTTAGCACCCCCCAGAACTTCACTCAATTATACTTTGCTTCCATAACTTTTCCAAAGTGATGTTCCAACCTCCACAAAAATCTTTTATGTGAGAAATCATCCCTGCACGGTATGTATATATAACAAGATAAAATAAAACTAGATTGAGATGTTTGAGAGAAATTTGTAGGTTAATTGCATGAATAATGTATAAAATGTACATCAAAATAATATTAGGAATTCCTAATATAGATTTGTTGGTGTAGCGGATTTTCTCCTTGTTTTTCCATTCCTAATAAAATAGGACGACAATGGAATTGGGTTTGCATTTTTCAAACTCTGAATTCATTTTACAAAAAGGAGAGAGTGTGGAATCCACTCATTGTCATGTATATGTTTCCACCTCCATTTATCATTATTAAAAGGGGTCTGAGGCCACGAGATCCAGGTTATATATAATAATAACCCAGGATCTAGATAATATTTGAACTCATATTAAATGTAAATATCTGTGCTATGAAAAAATGTCTCTTAATTTTATTTCTCATCGCAACTTAATGCTATTTAAATATTTTCTAATAATTTTCAATGTTTTTGGTTAAACATTTCTAATTCATGTTTTAAAATTTTTCCAAAATAAAAAACTCATAAAGCACATAGTAACGTATTTCTTTTTTAGCTCATAAAATTCTTAAACAAGTCCTTTTCATTCTGGATTGGACATTTTAGAATGTGTTTTTCACATTTCAGGAAACTCGTTACAGAAAAAATATAAAGTGCTCAAGAATTTTATAAAACTCCCATAGAATACATATTAATAATGTTAATCTTCATTCTATCCTTCGTGTGTTACATAATCGATCTGAAAGGTCCACAACAATAATCCGGGTACCCGTACAGTGATATAGAAATCAAGTACGATCTGGGCTTCCTATGCCTTATTCAAGCCCAAATTTTGACTCACAAAAAGAAAGCGAATTTCTTTTAGCACCTCCACAGTGAGAAAAGTCTAAGTTACCCATAGATTGGAAATATTTCAAAGTGTATAATCCATAAATTTATTTTAATTGTGAAATTCAAAATTCAAAAATATATTTATAACAATGATGACAAAATTTAATTATAATTAACTTTAAATGAAAGAAATTTCTGCTGGCATTTATCAATAAATAACATTTAACATATTATACATTGACCAATGATGTTGAAGATACTTTATCCTTAATCATGTTTAACTGAGAAGAATATCCTAAGTCTAATTTAAAAAAGTATAAAATAAAGGACATAATTTTGAAAGAAAGTAAGTATTAAAGAATTTCATATTCTTATTTATTAATTAAATGTAAAATTATCTAATTTTAAATAATTAAAATAATTTTATAAATTTCTAAATTTGAATATCCAAACAACATATGATAAAAGTTTTTAAATTCTTTTAAAAAATAAACTACTTTCTAAAAAACTTTGTATCTAAATCATATAAAAGTGTTTTGAAAAGAAATATTGTAAAGTAACTTTATAATAAAGTCTCTACTAGAGGAAGGAGATGATAAAGAGGAAAATTATACAGGTATATGATTAGCACTAAAGAAATACATAGGTTTAAAGAGTAGTGACTAAAGTCATAGATTGTTTCCAATTAGTTTTATAGAAAGAAAAGAGTTACTAAGGAGTTGTATTGTAGCAAAAGAGGTGGTGGAGGAGTGTACAAGAAAAAAGAAGTTGTCATAGTTAAATTAGATTTAGAGAAAGCATTGGTGAGGTGATAGTTTTTGTATTATATGTCGAATAAGTTTGATCTCTATAGTAAATGTGTAGGACGAATTACGGCTTTATGAAGTTAATATCAATATCAGTGTCCGTCAATGGTAGTTCTAACATAAAAAATTAATCTCACATGGGTTTGAGGCATATGATTCATTAACACCATTTTTGTTCCTCATTATGATAGAAGGTTTAGCTAGGATAGTAAGAGAATCAATTAAGAAAGGTTTGTTCCAAAAAATTAAAATTGGAGTTAACCTAGTGTTGATTAGTTTACTCCAATTTGCTGATGATATATTATTTTTTATATAAGGATAACATTAAGAATATAGTATCTTGAGGTGCTCTGAGTTGGTTTAAGGGTTGAGGGTTAAATTCCACACAAAAAACAAGGTAGGAGGGATAGGGGTGGTCCATAATGAATTGAATAGTTATGCTATCACTTTAAATTATAATCATATGCTTTGTCCTTTCAAGTATTTAGAGATGTAAATCAAAAGGAATCCTAGAAAAAAAAACAGTAGTCAGAGGAAGTTTTGAAAAAAAAAAAAATATCAACCATGAGAGGGAGATTGTTATCTATGGCAGGCAGGGTAAGTTTGATTAAATATGTTATATCATCTCTACCAGCCTATTATCTTTTTGTTTTCAAAGCCCTTAAAGTATTTGTAAGGAGATTGTTAAATTGTAAAGGAATTTTCTGTGGGGGAAGGGTCCCAAAGAGTAAGATTATATGGATTACTTGAAAAGAGATATGTAAGACTATAGAAGAAGGTGGGTTACAAGAGAAAATTAGAATGGGAGATAAAATTCAATTCCGGAAGGGTATATGGGTAGGAAATCAACCATTAAATGAACTTTTTTTTTCTAGACTTGCTACTCTGTCTAATTCATGTGATAATGTTCTGAGTGACATGGGAGAATGGAGGGATGGAACATGGAATTGGAAGATTTCATGAAAAAGAGACAATTGTTTTTGGGAGGCATAGTTGGTGAACAAATTAATGCAATTAGTAGATTCTCTAGAGAAGAGACAAACTCTCTTGGGAGGCAGAGTTGGTGGACAAATTAATACAATTAGTAGATTTCTGGAAAAGAGACAAACTTTCTTGAAAGGCAGAGTTGGTGGACAAATTAATGCAATTAGTAGATTCCTGGAAAAGAGACAAACTTTCTTAGGAGGCAGAGTTGGTGAACAAATTAATACAATTAGTAGATTCTCTAAAGAAGAGACAAACTTTCTTGGGAGACAGAGTTGTTGGACAAATTAATGCAAGTGGACTTCTTGGAGAAGAGACAAACTTTCTTGGGAGACAGAGTTGGTGAACAAATTAATGAAATTAGTAGATGACAAAAATCCTAGCAGAGATTGTCACCATAGGATAGATGATGTTGAGGGCCAATTTTCTGTTAAGTCAGCATATTTTATATTGTACATTACAAAACAGAGGGAGAATAGTAGTATTTTCAAAGCACTTTGGAACTTAAATATTATTTCTAAAGCTAAACGCTTTGAATAGAGAATACTCTTAGATAAAATCCCTACTAAGGTGAACTTGACTAGAAAGGAGTAGGGTTGTCAAATAAATAGTGTGAGTTATGCAAGGAAACTTCCTACCATTTATTTGTTGACTATAAATTATTTAAATAATTATGAAATAGGTGTGATAGTTACCTGTGAGGATAAGCTATGTGAATCATAATCAATCCTTGACTAACTTTTAATATTTCCACATCCTAGATCTAACTAATAAAGAGAATATTTTTTTCAAAAGGTATGTGGATTGCAAATGTATGAAAAATTTCTAATCATAGAAATATGGTTATTTTCAATAATGAGAAGGTAGATATTAAGGAAGTTTGATGCTTAGCACAACTAAACATTTAATTATATTAAAATATAAAAAATTTGAGATTATATTTTCCTACTTTGACTGGTATCAAGTACCTATGAGATGTTTAGAAACACTGTATTAAAATAATATGCTTGCAATAGCATAATCCCACAGTTTTGTAGGATGCGGATAGCATCTAATTTTAGGCAGTTATTTAGGAATAGTTACATTTGTTGATCTTGATAGTATAATATGAAAGGTTGGTATATGGCCTAAGAAGTCTATGAGAAGAAGGTTAAGATACACTCAGTTAAAGGATGGGGTAAGATACTAATTTAGAATTTGAAGTTTAATATTTATAAATGATTCGAGTACTATTAAAGGGGTCTGAGGCCACGGGATCCATGTTTTATATAATAATAACCCAGGATCTAGATAATATTTGAACTCATATTTTTACATAAAATGTAAATATCTGTTATATGAAAAAACGTGTCTTAATTTTATTTCTCCTCGCAACTTAATGCTATTTAAATATTTTGTAATAGTTTTCAATGTTTCTGGTTAAACATTTCTAATTCATGTTTTAAAAATTTTCCAAAATAAAAAAAAAAAAGTCATAAAGCACATAGTAAGGTATTTCTTTATTAGCTCATAAAATTCTTAAACAAGTCCTTTTCAATCCGGATTGGACATTTTAGAATGTGTTTTTCACATTTCAGGAAACTCATTCCAGAAAGAATAGAAAGTGTTCAAGAATTTTATATAACTCCCATAGTATACATTTTAATAATGTTAATCTTCATTCTATCTTTTGTGTGTTACAAAATCAGTCTTAAAAAAGGTCCACAACAATAATCCGGGTACCCATACAGTGATATAGAATCAAGTACGATCTGGGCTTCCTATCCCTAATTTCTTTTACCACCACCGCAGTGGGAAAAAGTCTAAGTTACCCATAGATTGGAAATATTTCAAAGTGTATAATCCATAAATTTATTTTAATTGTAAAATTCGACTTTCAACATATATTTGAAATTTAATAATCTAAAAATATATATGGACAGTACAATTTAAAATATATTTTTGAATTATATAATTTAAAAATTTTATAGATTATACAACATACATTTCAGATTATATAATATAAAAATATATTCTGAATTATGTAATATATTATTATTATTATAATTATTATTAAATCTGGCTGAAATAATATAAACTTATCTGCCATAGATCCTGTTAAAAATCTTAGTTGATGAGTTGAGTCTTCAGTTCTAACTATAATTTGACATCTTAATATTAATTATAAAATTAATGAATATACTTATTCATTGTTGACTTATTTAAAATTAATTAAGCTGTGAATAAATTAGAATAAACACGGGAACTAAAATCTTAAGAAAACATATTCTTTTGTATAAAATTATAAAATATAAGTGTGAAACACTTAAATTACTCTGTCCATTTGATTGTAATGACTATTATAGAAGAAAAAAAATACAAATCAAGTAAAAAAAACTAAAATGACAAATATTGGATAATTAATTAAAAAATAAAAACAATTACTTTATAAAAACGAGTAAATTGGATAATTATTTTAGATAATAGATCATTTTAATCCTACTAAAATCTTCATTGTTCAATTTTAATTTCCTTAATTTCATGTCTCTTTAATTTCTAAATACATAATTTTTTGTCCTCTATGTAACTTGGACACAGATTTATAAATAAACAAAAGCAGTGTTATATAAGTTTTTTTGAAGACTAAGAATCCTACATTTCGAAGTTATAGGAGGAAAAACTCAATAGACTAAAAATATATTTTAAGGATTTTCATTAAAGGAAAAAATCTACATGTAATATAATTTATGACCATCTACAAAGGAAATTTCATGCAATAATTGCTTATAAATAAAGATAAGAAGATTATTTTAATGTAAGTCAACATATATATATATATATATATATATATATATATATATATATATATATATATATATATATATATTTTTATATAATATAT
>Ga0209700_104285_pt1 | contig 25993 bp, 8 predicted proteins | sample SiratroredBW_FD_187528 | JGI IMG/M metagenome (GOLD analysis project Ga0209700, IMG submission 187528) | Root nodule microbial communities of legume samples collected from California, USA - Siratro red BW (SPAdes) (version 2) | ecosystem: Host-associated > Plants > Roots > Nodule | place: USA...
ATATAATTAGTAATATATTTTTAATATAATTAATAATATATTTTTAATATAACTAATAATATATTTTAATATAATTTAATATATTTTTAATATAATCTGTAATATATTTTTAATATAATGGAATATATTTTTAATATAATTAGTAATATCTTTTTCATATAATTAATAATATACTTTTAATATAGTTTAATATATTTTTAATATAGTGTCATATATTTTTAATATAATTTAATATTATAATATAATACTATTTAATTATAAATAAAAATAATTAAAAAATTTGAAAAATTAGGTTACTATGGTGGGTTTATTTACAGAAATGGTGCAGATTTTTTCGTAAATTTCAAAAATGGGTAAATTTAAAAAAAATTACAACAATAGGTAAGTTGGCATCTGTGGCACGAAACAAAATGAAAAAGTTGTATTCCAAACCCTGACTTAATTGTGTAAATTTTTTTTATTGTCTTATTTGAATCGTGTAATTTTGTGGGTGATTTTTTTTGTGTTGCAGTTAGTAGTCGTGCTTACATGCACAACTCTTATTCAATATATTTATTATTTATTCCTCTACCACTAGTCATTGCACGAAGCACGACTTATGTTATTTTTTTTAAATCTTAACAAAACTTGTATATTATATTATATATATTATTGTACTTATAAAATTATATATATATATATATATATATATATATATATAATTTATATAATTATATATATATTATCCTATTTATTCTATAAAAATGAAAAATTTAACATTTTAAATATTAAGATTTCAATTTTGAAATTTGATTTCAAAAAATGTATATGAAATTGATATGTATCAAAATGAAATAAATACAATAGATATAGAAAAAGTTAAATATTTAATTAGAAAATAATTTTTAAAGGATCTATTTTTTAAAAAATTTGTGTTTGATAAGATGAGTTACGATTTAGTAAAAAAGAAAAAATAGCAATATATGCATGTTTTACGTGATTAATTTGACATATTTGTAAAATAATTTTAGATTTTGTCATTTTTTTAAAAAAATTCACACCAAAGTCAGTACTTCATCCCACTACTAGATTGCACGTTAAAAAAAAAAACTAAATACAAGTTGTGCTAGCAAGCACGACTTTTGCATCTATAAAAAAAAAGCTAAAATTGGTCTTCCTAACACGATTTTGAATAGGATAACAAAAAAAACTTCTGTACACTTAAGCCGAGCATGTGAGCAGGATTTCTGCCTACCCATTTCGTGCATGCAAGCACGACTTGCCCATTCCTGTAAATTTTTAAAAATATATCCATTTTTAAAATTTCCAGATAAATTTACACTAGTTATGTAAAAAAGACTACTATGGTGCTCCACCCCTTCTTCTTTCTTCTTCAGCCTCTCATTCTTCTTTTTGCTAAGATGTATTCTTTACGGTGCGTTCTTTAGTCTTCTATGCTTCTCCATCCCACTGCCATATCCTTGATGCGTGTCCGGTAATATCGCCGTGTCCAACCCAAAAAGCTGTGTTCGACGCAGTGTCGTAAACGCTTTCGTCCGGTGTTCATGTTGGCAGCACGTCAGAGGCGGGAAAGCGGCCATCAACTGCCGTGTCCGAGCTTTATAGGTTATAGTATCAGAGCTCTCTAATCGAGAGAGATTTGTTGTGCCAAATATGATTCTGTTCTATCTACAAGAATTCATCGTTTGCAATGGCTTCATAAGTGTTATGTTCTTGGTGTGTGTTGTGAATTGCATGGGAAAGGACAACAAGACTATGCTTTCTTGGATAATTAGGGCATTGAGTCCAGAAATTGTACAGTCTGGTTGTTTCTTTCCCGTGCAATTCACAACAGATTACCAAGAACAGGTTCTGGAATTGATCCATTAACGAAACCTATCTTGTTCTTAGCTTTAAGAATTCGACTCAGATAATGGAATTGTATCCAGCAATTGACCAGGACTTTCGCTAGGATGAAGAAAATATACACTGGAAGAATCATTCAAAAGATTTGATGATAGATTCTCGAAAGATGAAGTAGTCGTATTTGCTACTGAAAATAATGACACACTTATGAAGCTATTGCAGATGATGAATTCTTACAGATAGAACAAAATAGAGTTGGCACAACAAAGCAAATGTCGAGCCTAGTGTTGGTCAGAAAGATGAGTTGTCCAATAAGTCATCGATACATTAATTGTCTTCAAGGAGAAGACTGTCTTTGGAACGGAGCTTTTGTTTGAGGATTCATAGGAGTGGTAGAAAGTTTGCGTCCTAACAAGTCTGCAGCATCTAAAAGTTCTAAAGTGTATTTCCTTTGGTTAAGGAAAATGCCCTTATTTGATTTAGCAACTTTTAATCCAAGGAAAATTTTCAATTGACCAAGATCCTTAAGTTTGAATGAGTAATCAAGTTGAGACTTGACTGAAGCAATCTCTTGAGCATCATTCTTTGTCAAAATTATATATCAACATAGACAAGGATGACTGTGAATGCACCCGTAATAGATTGTTACCAGCTTCTGTATTTTTCTTGGTTATTTATTAATCTCTTGGCGATCCAAGAACCAACAAACAGTTTCACGATCCTCATTTGAGGCTGAATATCGTGCTTTGGCCTCAACAACTTGTGAAATTCAATGACTGTCTTATCTGCTTCGTGATTTACATATTGCTCCTCAAGCCACTACAATCTTTTTTGTGACAACAAGTCTGCCTTATATTTAGATGTCAATCCTGTGTTTCATGAGTGTAGCAAACATATTGAAATCAATTGTCATGTGGTTAGAGAAAAGGTTTGTGATGGTGTTCTTCGTTTGCTCCCTATCAACACTAAGTCACAGGTTATTGACATTTGTACAAAATCTCTCATACCCAAGTTGTGGCTTCAAATAATTATCATGTGAGAATGATTAGTGATTATGTTAGAGTATATTTAACGAATGATAATAATATAATTATTATTATGTGAGGATTATGAGATTTTGTTAGAGTAACTATTTTATTATGATCTTGTTATTCCAGGTACTCCATAAAGATGAATAAGAAGAGTTTTTCATTTGCAGTTTTATTTCCTGTTACTTTCTTTGCAAATTTTCTTTTCCTCCCTTATACTGTTTGTAATAATCATAGATACCAAAAGTTATTAGAACTAAAAAAATATTAGAGAAAGACCGATAAAAAAAAGAAACAAAGAAAACCAGAATATGAAAATAAAATAATAAAAAAAATAAGAATATAAAGAAATAGAAATGGGCCAAAATCATGGGTAATACAAAGATTATATTGTATCTTTATTATTTTATATTTTATTATAGAAAGATAAGACCGTGGAAAATTTGATTTGAAAATATTTTCATCTTTTTGATAGTTAGGGAAAGAAAGATTTATTCCATATTTTTATAAAATTATGATTATGTAATGTTTCTTTATTCAGATTCTATACAAAAAAAGCTTTAAACCTATATCTCGTTCGAAGCAAATCAATTATAATTTTTTTTTTAGAGAAAACGGCGAGTTAGACTTAAGAATGACCGCAAGATGAATTTGAAACAAATTCAGTTATATTTCTTTTAGCCTTCATTAAGGATAAGAAGAAGCAAATATGAAAAGTGAATTCATTTATCATCAAGTTGGAGAGTCATCTTCATTTAAAAATTTAATTGTTAAATATCCTTACAATCTTTCAAAATATGTAAATATTCGTTTTCTAGTATCTCTTCCCACAAACGTGGTCCTTTAATCCATTATTTTTATGTGTCACAGTAACCTTAATTTGAATTTACTATTTGATTAACCTTAACATTTTGATTAACCTTAACATTTATGGGCAGTTTTCAACATTTGTTAACAAAGTTTCATTTTGGTAGACTAATTTCAAGCTTGCCAATATTAATTTTTAATGTACAAAAAACTGTATGATTTTGAAAAAAAAATTAAAACTCAATCAAAAACCAATTGGGTCTGTATTGTATTCAAACAAGTCGCATTCTTCCTCCTCCTTCATAAAGTGTTGTATTCCAAAGTGAAAAAAATTAAAATAGTCTTCTTAAAATTAAAAATAGAAAAGGACGTGGGTGAGGATACTAATAATGGTGGTGCATTTTGTTTTTGTGGGTGTGGAAAAGTGTGGTTGCTAAATTGTGGGATGGTCGTTAGTCACTTCTCTTATGGTCGTGGTGATGTTTTTATGGTAGTTGAAGGTGATTTGAGTGGTTGCAGAAAGGGTTGAAGCATATTTTTGCAGTTTGGTTTTTTTATTTTTGGACAAAACTGTACAATGTAATATGTGTTCGATTTAAAATTTTGATTTTCAGATTGATAGAATTCAAAAGAAATGAATGAGTTTCTGATTGAGACATGAGAGTTTAATCTGAAAATAAAAAAATTACAATTACAAATTATATAATTAGAAAGATAATTTTTCTTTTGACTTTTAAATTATAGAATCCGTATTATATTCTTACAATTCCAAACACAAAAGTATATTACGGATTCTACTAGCTTTAAAATTTAATCTGAATAAAAATTACTTTTTAGATTATATAATTTGGTATTATAAATTTTTATTTTAAATTAAAATTTTTCATATTTCAATACAAAGTCGTTCAGAATTCTACCAATCCAAAAACACATGCATACTATAAACTAATTATGATATATATTTGATAGAAGAAACATAAGAAAAATGCATCCATGTCTGGTTAAAGAGTGATTCTTTCTAGGTAAAGAATAATTCTTCACACATGCATGGAGGTTGGTTGAGAACGAAACGGTTGAAGATAGAAGAGTGGAAGAAGTTGGCGCATGATGGTGAAAGACGGTGCATGAGGATGAAGAGTAGCGACTTTAATAAATTTTTGACCTTAGGACATTTCCGTAACATCAAATTTGCATATCAAATTTGCTATGGAGGTGCAGGAAGATAGTTCAGACAATTTATTGTGACATAACTAAAAAGTAAAAGATTAAGAAGCCTATAATTTCACAATTAGATCTTATGGAAGATTAAAAATATGTTTAACCTATATTTAATTTATAATGTTGTTGCACCACTTTTGAGTACATATTTATGGTTTTATTTTTGTAGAAATAAAAATGCAAAAAATCTTAGACTTGTGTGTACAAATAAAAATTTGATTAATGATATAGTTTAAAAATTTTATCAAAAAATATAGTTTTATCCTTATCAATTTTATCAAACAGGTGTTTAATTATATTTTTTTCTTTCAAAAATTGTTATAATAGAATTGTTGTTCCTCAAAATTTTAACTGAACACATTTAGTCTTTTAATTATTACAACAATATCAACTTGTTCTTCTTAGTTGTGTTCATTTAATATTTAATAAATTTGGTCTCTGTGTTATTAATGATATTGATGTTATCAATGTAACTTAATTACCATTTTTATTCTTCAAATATAGTAATTTTGTTATTTTAAACCCTTCTTTTACAGAACAAATTTAATCTTTTAAATATTCTTTTCGTCCTATTTTTACAATTCAATTTGGTTACATATGAGAATTTGAAATTATCAAAATGTTGAATGTGGTATTTAATTAATAATCTAACTTTATGAACTTCTATAATATACAAATAAAAAACTATATATATATATATATATATATATATATATATATATGAAAACTAACATTCATATTTTTTAAAAACGAAATATATTACTAAACAAAATTATATTATGTATATATAAATAAATTTAAAATCAATATTAATAAATATAAATTAGTATATATTTATTATATATTAATAATATTGTAATTGATATTAATAAAGATACGTAAACAATAAATTTATTATATTAAATTAAAACATGGAAATCAAATTATATAATTATAATATTTAAGAAACTAAAAATGTATGTCAACTTAATATGACAACACATTAATTGTCTCATTATCACGTAGGTTCGTGTTAACAAAACTGAATTTAATAATAACGGAATATCGCTATAATTTAACAAAACTGAGTTTAATATATAACAAATATCTCTGTAAGCAAAGTTTCACAATTGTTGTTGTGATAGAAGACTTTGTTTTTTTTAAGATATAATAGAATTTTTCTTTTTTAAAATAAAAAATATAGTAAAATATTTATAAAATTTGTATCATTTACTGCATCAAAATCTAAAATCTCATAATTATTTTAAGTATAATAGAACAAAAATTCAACATTAATTAAAAAAATCTTTTAATTTTTAATAGATTGAATTAATGAAAATTATCAATAGAAAAAACTAGAATAAAATTTTGTGAGAAAAATATATTTTAAGCATTATATTGTCCCACACACATGAAGGCTTTTATATTTTTCATATTGATAAATGTGCTTTTTAAATTTAAAAAATAAATTTATTTATTTATATAAGTTTATCATATTTTTGAAATTAAGAAAAATTAAATTTATATGCAGTTGAGAGTTGAAAGATGATGATATACTAGTTAACTTAATGTATGTTTTTATTTATTTATTTATAAAATAATTACCGTACAAGTAGAACACAATAGTAAACATGAGATTAGAGTGGAATGAGTTTATTTACAAGGATGGAAGAAGAGTTCAAACAGCAAAGCATACAATATGAAAAAACAAAATAAAATAATATACATGTGATAGAGGGAAAAGGGAGAGCGACATATATTTTATGTTTTTGTTTATTAATAGCAAAAAACATAAAAAAATGCAACATCATACATATAGAAGAAAAAAATCTGCAAGTACTTCTATCAGTTAGTACCACTGTATATTTTTTTTTCTATCCATCTCAGAGATTTCGCAAAATTTTTCTCTATGTAATGATTGCCTACAAAGCAGTTCATTGACAATGTCCTTGATGGTTGGAATTGACTTATTCTCATACTTATGGAATTTTCCTTCTTATGATATTTTTTTTTCTTTTCAAAAGTAACGAAACATGATATATGGAACTTGTCTAAGTAAAGTAATATCATGGACTGAATTTCGGGACCACCATGTTATAAGCTTGTCTTACCAAGCATTAATTTTTCTATAGAAGGAATTCAAGTTCATCATCAAAGATCCCATGACATGTCTCATCTTCATTGTTGACTTTGAGTGCATTTTGTTCTATTTTTTGTAAATAATCGAACCACCAAACTGAAGTGACCATACTCATATTGTCATCCCATTCCATTTGATATTGCTCACCCAATGCTTTGATCTCTTCCATGCCTTCTTCATCCATGGCTAAATGCATGCTTTCACTACCTTGGGATTTACTGCTGGACTGAGTGGTATTCATTACTGTGGAAACCCCTTCTCTTTGTGACTGTGATATTCCAGTCGAAGGAACATCTTGATTAGTAACAAATCGAGAGAAATTTAATGTTGGAGATGAGTAAGAGCACAATGATGAGTTATTGTTGTCAGGCTAAAGGGTAGGTTCTAAAATATTATTGTTGTTGTTAAGCAATGGGGTATGATCTAATATGTTGTTATCAAGTACAAGGGTAGGATCCAAAGCATTATTATTAAGCATATGGGTACTTTCTAAAATGTTGTTATTAATTAAAAAGGTAGGATCTAAAGTGTTGTTGTCAAGTAAAAAAGTAGAATCTAAAGTGTTGTTATTAAGGAAAAGGATAGGGTCTAAAGTGTTGTTATTAAGCAAAAGGGTAGGCTTTGAACTATTAAAACGATATAGATTGAGGTTGAATCCCAATGTCTGACTTGGAAGTGTGAAATTAGGAGCTTCTTTCTTAGGGGGTGGTTGAGCAAATGGAGAAATAATGGTGTTGAGATAGAAGTTTAGAATTGGAGGAGTAGGAAAAGGAGGAAGATGAAGGGGAGGACGAGGAAAAGGAAGAGTAAGAAAGGGTGGGAAGGGTGATGAGAAGGAAAAATCATTTAAGTAATGTGAAATTTTGTTTGAGAATGGTGGATACATCCTAGGCCTTCTCCTAGTCTTGAATATTTCATCTGGACTAAAACATAAATAAAAGGAAGGTCAAAAGGACATTGGTTGATGTCGTTGATGAAGTTGGACTTGTTGATGCTCATTTGTTAGTTTCCTGGTTGTCCTATGATGTTTCAAAGCAATGGCAACCTCCTTCCTTGCCTCCGTCATACTCATTAGCCTTTCTTGATAAAACTTGTTAGTAATATTTCTTCTTACTTGTCTCTTGAGTTGTTATTGGCCATGTCTTAAATTTTGATTTTGACAAAAATGGCCATCATCATCCACACAACTTAGGGTTTTGGCGTTTATGGTGATATATGTTAGTTTTGAGGTGTCTAGTTTTTTCATATGGTTGTAAGTAAAAGAGTGGTGAGAAGGAGGAAGAGAAAGAAAAGGAGGAGGGTCTTGTTGAATTTCCATCAACCTTTTTTGTTTTGCTGCTTTTGAGACTATTTACCTCTTAATTTTATGAGGAATTTTGTATGAACTTGGATGTGAATAAAACTCAAAAAGTTGGCATCATAGATTTTTTCTTGTAATAAACACTAAGTGCATGATATATAGACAAATAGTGAAGTAAAAAAATCATAAATCTCCTTCAAGACACTAGAAGGATTATTAAAAAAAGTGGGACTAACATAAAGCTTTTATGTAGTTTTGGATTTTTTTCAATATTTTATGACCACTTACTTAAATGAATTCTTATGATCAATGGTCCTACTTAACATGCACACACCAAACCATGTCTCTAACACTAAAATACAAATTTTACCTCTTTCATATGGTCCATACCCCTTTTTATTATCAAAATTATTAAAAAATAAAAAGAAATGTGAAGTTACTTTCTTCTACCTCAGCTAAATATGTTAATTTGTTATCGTCGCTACCAACTTTTAATAAGCTCTGAATTTCCAAATTGCTACCTTGGACGGAGGCATATTCATTAAAAAGAGATGAAAATGTCTAATTTATCTATCTATGATCAGTGGCTAGTTGAAATCACTAAGAATAAAGTTTTATTAAAATAACATGTTTAATTTTATTTATTTATCAGTTTGAATGTAAAAACAATTCACTAGCTTATTAGTTTTTTTATACAAAATCTAGAAAATTAGAAGCATTATCGTTAATCATTTTATAAATGCTTAAAATTTACAACTTTTCTACCTGATAAATTTGTTTGCTTAATTTATAAATTTGTTTACTTAATTTATTTTATTTTATTTTATAAACAAAACTAAAACAGACAAGTTCTATTTAAATAATAAATAAAATCAAACTTTTTTTTAATGCAGTGTACTTGGTACAAGAAGCATGAGAATCAACTATTAATAGAACTTCACCTATTTGTGGAATAAATAATATAAAATAATTTCCGATCAACCATTAACGAGTGTCTCATTTACCACTTATCGTAATTGATTAGCAAATTTAATTAAGAATTTAAGTATTTCCCTTTGTAGAGTTGATCTAGCATCCAACATTATTTTCATACATCTCTTACAATGATAGCAAGACAGGGTAAAAGTAGAATTGATAGAGGTTTAGTTTCACAATTATGGTTGGAATTATGGTTATATTTTGTTGCTTAAGAGTAATAATTATAATTGAAATCCAACACTCTTTAGGTGTTCAGATGTTTGGGAGTTATATAGGAACGAGGTGAAGAGGTTATAAAGGGAGTGAAGTTTGGTGTCTCAAAGAAAAATAGGCTCAAACACATGATTTATAGGTCTGAAAAAGGCAGGTGTTTGGAAATATTAATGGTACCAGTATTTTAAGAAGAACAGGATATTTCGACAAGAAAGATTAAAATCTTAAACGAAAATCTTCAAACTTTCATAAATTCAAAACCAATAATATTCTCAACATACGAATAAATAATCCAATATAACATATATAAATAAAATAAGAAAAAGAAAATTAACCTTTCTGAGAAGTTTCAATGAAAAATAACTCATTCATGGTGAAAATAATGAGGAAGGGTATAGAAGAATAAAGAACGCTCTAAAGAAAAAAAGAAGAGAGTCTCTACTCTCTAAAAGGAAGTAGTTGTCTCTGAAAGAAAGAATCACTGTTGCATAAGAATGAAAAAAGAAGAGTAAACTTTTTAATTTTAAAATTTTTATTATTATTTTATTTATTAAATACTCGTTTTACGTTTGTAAGTTTATTATTAATATAATAATTTTTATTAATAATTTTATTAAAAAATATATTAAATTATTTTAATAATTATATTTATGAAATTGTATTTTTTATTTAATTTATGTTTTCAATTTATATTTAAATATAATATGATTTATATTTTTCATAATTATTATATTAATTTTATATAGCTAGTATATTTTTTAAATAATAAATTAATATTATAAAAAATAAACTAAATTTTTACATTTAAATAAATTCATAATTATATATATATATATATATATATATATATATATTTATTTTCATGTTTCGTGTCCTATAATTTTAAGTTTAGTCATATCCACCATTCATAGGTTTAAACGAGAAAGAAAATTATTTGCTGAATTAAAACATTACAGTTAGACAAAAGGCTCTCATAAGACAAAAGAAAATTTAAATTGCCAGAAGAGGAAGGTTTGAATACTAAGTTCTTCCATGAGATGTGCGACATGTTCTAAGATAAGATAATGGTTCACGAAAGTATAATTTATATTAATAAAGATATGTAAATAATAAATTAATTATATTAAATAACTCATTAATTATCACATTATCACTTAAGTTCATGTTAACTAAACTAAATTTAATATATAACAGAATATCTCTGTAACCAGAGTTTTACATTTATTGTAATAGAAGAGTTTTTCTAAGATATAATAGAATACCTTTTTTTAAAAATATAAAATATAGAACACAATAACATGTTGAAAGATGACTATATACTTAATTAACTTAATTCATGTTTTTATTTATTTACGGAACAATTACAATGTATATAGAACACAATAATAAACATGAGATAGGAATGAAAAGAGCTTATTTACAGGATAGAAGAAGAGTTCAGTTTAAACAATGAAGGATATAAAGACAACGTGTAAAAATAAAATAAAATCATAACATATAATAGAAGGAAAAGGAAGAGTAACATGCATTTTATGTTTTTGCTTATTAACAACAGATAACATAAAAAAATGCAACCTGGTGAAAATTTTTGCAAGTACATATACTAGTTATTACCACTAGACTTCGCAAACTTTTTTTTCATTTGATGATTGTCCACAAATCAATGATCAGTGACGGTATCCTTGATGATTTGAGTTGACTTATTTTCATCTATATTGACTTTTCTTGCTTATGATACTTTTTTCTTTTCAAAAAAGTAATAAAACATATATATAGCACTTATTAGAGTAAAGCGATATCTTGGACTAAATTTCAGGAATATACTATTGTAAACTTGTCTTACCGATGATTAATTTTTCCAGAGAGAAAATTCAAGTTCATCATTAAAGATCCTATGACATGTCTTGTCTTCATTGTTGACTTCAAGTACATTTTCTTCCATTTTTTGTAAGCAATCAAACCATTAAACTGAAGTGACCATACTCATATTGACATCCAATTCCATTTGATGTTGCTCATCCAATGCTCTGATATCCTCCATGCCTTCTTCATCCATGGCTACATGCATGCTTCTACTAGCTTGGGTTGTACTATTAAACTGAGTGATATTCATCACTGTGGAAACCCCTTGTCCTTGTCCCTGTAATATTCCAATCGAAGAAACATCTTGATTAGTCACAAATGGAAAGAAAGTTAATGTTGGAGATGAGTAGGAGCACAATGATGAGTTATTATTGTCAAGCAAAAGGGTAGGTTCTAAAATGTTGTTGTTGTTAAGCATAGAGGTAGGATCTAATATGTTGTTATTAACCACAAGGGTGGGATCCAAAGTGTTGTTATTAAGCATATGGGTATGATCTAAAATATTGTTATCATGTAAATAGGTAGGATCTAAAGTGTTGTTGTCAAGTAAAAGAGTAGAATCTAAAGTGTTGTTATTAGACAAAAGGGTAGGGTCAGTGTCGTTATTAAGCAAAAGTGTAGGCTTTGAACTGTTGAAAGGGTGTAGATTGAGGTTGACTCCCAATATTTGACTTGGAAGTGTGAAATTGGGAGCTTCTGGCTTAGGGGGTGGTTGAGCAAATGGAGAAGTAATGGTGCTGGTGTAAAAGTTTGAAATTGTAGGACAAGGAGGAGGAAGAAGAAGAGGAAGAGGAGGTCGAAGAAAAGTAAGAGTAGGAAAGGGTGGGAAGGGTGACAAGAAGGAAAAATCATTTAAGTAATGTGAAATGTTGTTTGAGTATGATGGATACATCCTAGGCCTTTTCCTAGCCTTGAATCTTCCATCTGGACTAAAACTTGAATAGGAAGGTTGAAAAGACGGTGATTGATGTTGTTGATGAAGTTGGAGTTGTTGATGCTCATTTGCCATTTTCATGGTTGTCCTGTAATATTTCAAGGCAGTGGCAATCTCCTTCCTGCATTATATTCATTAACCTTTCTTGATAAGACTTTTTAGTAATTCTTCTTCTTACTTGTCTCTTGAGTTGTTGTTGGCCATGTTGTCTTAAATTTTGATTTTGGAAAAAATGACCATCATTATCTGCACAACTTGGAGCTTTGGTGTTTATGGTGGTGTGTGTTGATTTTGAAATATCCAATTTTTTCATATGGTTGTAAGCAAAAGAGAGTTGAGAAAGAGGAGATGAAGGAAGAGGAGGAAGAGATAGAGGAGAAAGAATGTCTTGTAGTTGATAAACTTGTATGGAATTTTGTATAAACTTGGATATGAATAAAAAAAATACTAAGTATATGATACATAGATCAATATTAAAAAAATGTTAAATTTCGCATTAAAAAATATTAAATAAGATGAGCATTGAACTTTTAGGTAGTTTTAGATGTTTTCTACTTGACAAACTAAAAGTGATCCCATTTATGACCACATGTTTTAAATAAATTTTTTATAATGAGTGGTCCCATATAGCATATTTATATACTAAACATCAAACCATGACCTTTAAGACTACAATATAAATCTCACCTCTTTAAGACGGTCAACACTTCTTCTTACAAAATTATTTAAGAAAAAAAAAACAAAAAAATATCATTCTTAATTAAAATAATGATTTTTACTTTTTTTTTAATGAAATAAACTAAAATTTTACCAAAGCTATAGACAAAAAAAAGTTTTATCAGTAACTAAACAGTTTTCAAGTCACTAAGAAAAATAATGTATATATTCGCATATATTTCATGTTAATATTATTTTAATATATTACGTGTGTTCGCATATTTCAAATTAATATTATTTTAATATGTTACGTGAATGTTTTAACTGAAATACTGCGACAGTATGAAAACATGATATGATAATAAAGAAGAATATTAATTTATAAACAAATTATAAATCAAAATTTAAGGAAATTATATAAAGAAATTGCTACAAATTAAATTCAATATAAACTAATTTTATCTTATGAAAACTTAACTTTAGTTTTTGTTTACTGTTATGGATAAATTTGTTGAAGACTTAGATACCAAAATTTTAACTCGCATAATCAAACTAAAATCAATAATTTAAAAAAATTAAAACTAAATGTCTATATTTTAAAGTAGACAGAACAAAATTATATATCGCAACAAATAGAAAGAACAAAATTATATTGTAACCTATAGATATCATATAATAATTAGGATTAGTGATATTATACAAATTAAAAAATATATTTTTATCTTATTTGTAATAAATGATTTATATAAAATATTTTTTATTAACTGATGCTATGAAAATTTTACCATGAAAGTTTAAGCTTTTTAAACTTATACGAATATAGAGGAAAACTATATTATAAAAAAAGCATTATCTGTATCAACCAATTTATTTAAATTAAGAGAATTACGTAAAATGAAAATGACTTTTTAGATATTATAAATAAATAAAATTTTAGTTTAAAATAAATTTTGTATATTTTCTCTGAACTTTTTAATTGATTTATTTTCTTTTTCTTTTACCATCACATCACATTTTTGAAGAGATAGTTAATAATAAATTAAAATAAACATCAGAATTATAATTTAAGTAAGTTCTTCATTCTTCTATGGTTGTATGGTTGGTTTTATTTTTTATATATAAAAGTTTTATATTCCATTTAACTAAATAAGTTCAGGAACAATAAATCCTTTAATTGTTTTAATAATTGGATGTATTAAGTTTATAGATTTAAATCTTAAAATATTATTATAAATTTATAAGAAAATCTATATTTTTGAGAGTATAAGGTTTTTTATTTTAAAAATTTATTAAGTGACAAGTTAGCTCTACCTAAAGAGAGTTTATTTAAAACTGTGAATCATTTCAATTTTAATATACCAAAAATTTGTTAAACATTTTTTAAGTTGGACTAATAAATATATGGGAGTATTAATTTGAATAGTATTGTTATTCACCTTCTATATGTTAGTTTGTTTTTACCTATAGAATAGTTATAATTAACTTAAGCTATTATATATGCAAGTGTGAATGAAAAACAAGTTTAACTGCTATGTGGTTCAATTATTTTTTTTTCATAGTTTTATTTATGAATTAGGTTGATTTTATTACTCAGTCAGTTGAAGTGATGGTAATAATTGATGGAATAAATCAAATATATCATACTTAAAAATTAAGAGATAATTAGTCACTTAAATAATATCAATAAATAACAAGAAACAACATATAAATAAAAAGTTATGAAAGACTAAAATAAAAAATATTTATTCAAAACTAAAAGCAAAATTTACAAAATTATTGAGAAAAAAAGTTATTAAAAACAAGAAATACACGTATCTATCATGTTCTAATAAGTTATTTAGACGCTTATCAACAAAATCAAAACATAAATAAATATTTAAGAAACGACTAATCACTTAACTAACATCGACAAATGATAAGAACTAAAACAAAATAAAAAAAAATTATTCAAATCTAATATAAATATTAGAAACTATTGAAAATTTTACAAAGTGTAAAAGAACTACAAATTTATTCAAGTATTTGGTATACAAAATTCACATATTAAAAAGTGACTACATTTATTTAAATTTTTTATATGCTATCGATTATAAATAATGACACCGACAATATTAATGAGAGGAGACGAGAGGAGGAGGAGAATTTTTTTTAACTTCAATTTACTAATTTGGTTATTCATTGATCATCTATATATATATATATATAATAAAACATATATACTAATAAATACATATGATATATGATGATGTGCATATTTTTATAACATTAATTTAGCATTTATAAATGTATAAATAGATGCTGTAAATGTTAAGTAAATCTTCCATCTGGAGAGCTATACAAACTCATGAGAGTGAGTATACATGTTAGGATATAATTAGATAAAATTATTTATAAAATTTATTAAAAGGTGAAAATCATTTTTTATAAGTTAAAAAAATAAAATTTCTGAAAAGTAATATAAAAGAAATTCGAACGTGTAAATTGATTTTAATTTATATATGAAATTATGTCTTTCCTCTTTTACAATTCGTGTTTTATATGTCAAATATTTGTATTTTATAAGAGATTTAATATTTATAAAAGAATTTAATATTTATAAAATAAATAAACTGTGATTCAATCTTTGAAACAAACATTGCATATTCTTGCCTTAGCCTTTATAAATGAATATTGTGATTCAATTTCTTAAAATAAATATTTAAACTTAATTATTGAAAGAATGGTAGAATAAGATGGGCATGTAAAATTCAAGAAAAGAATATAAAGTTTGTCCATCTCAAAAGAAAATTAATGAATTATCTATTTAGTAAAGTTTGAATTTGTAGGATTTGTGTATTTACTAGTAAATACTTCAGAGAATAATTATGCAATCAAATTTAATTAGTAATTTTATTAACAACTAATAACTACGTTTCAAAAAATAAACTACGAATAATTGATAAATATATTTTAAAAACACATATGGTAAAAACAGGAAAAATGTAAAAGAAATTGGATTTTGAAAAATTAAAAAAATAAGGTAGAAGTAATTAATATTATATACTATATGTAAATAACATATTTAGGGAAAGAAAACATAATACAACACTTAAATATAAAGAAAATTATAATTTAATTAATAATAATATTAAACATGTTATCATAATTTATCAAATTAATTCCTTAATTCCAGAATTAAAGAATGAAAGTAAAAACATAATATTTAACCTTTAAAATGACTAAAAAAAGAAGAAATTCAAAAGTAGAAATTCTAGATGATTATAAAAAATTTCTTACCACTTGTAACTAAAAGTTTTTTTTGTGAAGAATAAAATAAATATATAAGATTATTTTAAAAATATTGTAACTCTTATAAAAAATATATCGAAATCTATCAACATTTAAATCTCTTTAAATAGAAATATAATAATAATAATCAGTAGTAATCATGTTATTCTTAGTATGTAAAACATGTTTTTTGGTTGGTTAACTTTTTTTCTCCAAATAAATTTCATGCTCCTGATTTGTTACTTTGCCACTTACCATCCTTATATTCATGCATTTAATTATAGAAGTATCTCAATGTGAATAGTTTTTCATGTAACTAGTAATTTTTCTATCAGATTTTTCATTGTAATTTGTTGTTATGTTGTGTCTTGTTATTATACCTCAATATTCATGCATTTAATTATAGAAGTATCTCAATGTGAATAGTTTTTCATGTAACTAGTAATTTTTCTATCAGATTTTTCATTGTAATTTGTTATGTTGTGTCTTGTTATTATACCTCAGTATAAAATGCTTGTTCTTGTTCTTTTTTGTTTTATGTCCCACCGTAACAACTTTGTAACATAATGGTATTATATAGTTGGTCTTTAATATTTTGGATGTGGTACTCCTGCTATTGCGATCTTCTTAGTTGGTCATCTCTCAATTAGTAATCTCCACCCACTTTGAATTGTTTAGAATTTATTTTACTAGTACCACCATGAACCTTTCCAGACTACACAAACAACATAGGTTTCCTTCCAATTTGTGTTCGTTTTATCTTTATAAATGCTTTATCCTAGGACCAACAACCCACTGATGGTGTGTTGCTATCATTTGTAGAAAACTTGTATACAAAACAAAAAACCTATAAATCAACAAGGAGACGACTTCTTATGCGAACTGTTAGACATAAATATTTGTACAAGAATACAAAACAGTACTATTCATAACACATCTTTCCTCCTTTCATATTACAATTTTTTGAGGCATTGTATTGGACACTTATACCATTCTACAATGAGAACACTATCCCTGGTATTTTATATTTCATCCATAACCATGTTTCAAGTTAGTACAACATCAAATCTCTTCTACATCTATCTTCCTTTGCCTAAATGTTGTTCTATTCTTATAGTTTCACATACCCCACACAACTGCTAACCACACGCCCTTCCAAGCTATATTTTGTTTTGTATTTAGTTGTAAGCTACCGAAATTTTAAAAATTGGTCAATGGATGGTTGTGGTTGGCAGAAGAGATTCCTACCCATCTATCACATAGATTTCACACCTTCTGATACAGGTAAAGAACATGTGTGAGGTTGTCTCTTCTTTTTTTCTTGCACATTACACACCTTAAAATCTTCTACATAAATTTACTATCGTTGGAACCTCTTCAATGTGCAGAGTGAATTCGATGGACTCTTCAAACTCCAAAGATCTATAAATACTCCATTATTTTCACTTTCATTTCAAAACATTATATGCTGATTTAACTATGAAAATTTCGTCCTTATCTCCCTTATATAGTCACTCATCATTTTTGCTATAATATACAATAATTATTGTTCTTGTATTGTTTTTCAAACTAGTCTCTCTTTCCTCCAAGTTATCTTTCATATCCAACTTCCCTCTCTATCTATTAATCTATATTCCCTAGGACTTTAATAGTAAATTCTGATATCATATACAATCTTAAAAATAAATCTATAAGTGATGTTGCTCCTACCCATTCATATTTTAAAACGTAGTTTTATTTTCTGTGCCAAGTTTCCATTATATAGTATCATCAAACTATTGTCCAAGCTGGTCTCTGGTGGAAGGACCTAGGAAAAGTTTGTGAGGTATCTGGAGTATCTAATTGGTTTGATCAAAGGATTAGATGGAAACTTGATAACAGGAGTAGGATCAAATTTTGGGAAGATTGGTGGGTGGGGGATGAGATGCTAAAGGATAAGTTTCCTAGGTTATATGAGGTATCAAATACCAAAGATTTTCTGGTCTGTGACCTTACTTTGAGGGTTGGTAACGGGAACACACAAGAGTACATTTGACAGATACCGTGGAGGAGGAAACTGTTTTATTTTATAAACAAAACTAAAGTAAACAAGTTCTACTTAAATAATAAATAAAACCAAACCTTTTTTTATACAGGATTGGTACAGGAGGCATAGGCATGGGAATCCTATAACATAACCTTTCCTTTTAACACATTCCTAAGAGAAATAAATAGTATAAAATAATCTTCTATCAATAAATACCTTATTCATTATTTTCAGTGCATCTTGTACATAAATTGCAGATAATATAACATATAACATGCATTTTCATAATCCTAGATGAAAAAAATTAATATAGTTAATTTTTAAGCACCAAACATTCTAATTATTTGTTGAGATGATAGGACAGTTACTAATTGTAACCCCTGAATTTATATTATTAGATTATCGATAACAATTTTAAAACTTTTTATTTAAAAATCATTCACATATCACATCAAATTTTTTAAATTCTCTGCTTCTGAAATCACCTTCATCATTTTACACAATCTTCTTGAAACAATTCAATTAACAGTGAATAAAATACATAACTAAGAATAAGAATAATAGATAATTTTATTGAAATCACTGTTACCATGTCCGTTCACAATTGTTCATTGTTAAGATTTAACAATCAACTTATTCAGTCTAATATATACAAATCCAAAAAAATGTTCACAAATTAAAAAATATTACAAATTTATTTAAGTTTTTATTTGCTATTAATTATAAATATTGACACGTTAATGTTAACAATAAATATTAACACGACAATATTAACGAAAGAGGAGGAAGAGAATTTTTTAACTTCAATTCACTAATTTGTTTATTCATTGATCATCTACCGTGGAGACACTTACTTATATTTCTTAAGCTTTAAAAATTATTAGAATAATAAAACTTAACATTTAAAAAATATCAAATAATGGTTTAAGAAATATATATATATATATATATATATATATATATATATATATATATATATATATATATATATTATTTACTGTTCAAATACAATTTCTATATTTATATTTGGTAAAACTAACAGTAAATTGTAAATACATAAAATAATATGTGAGTGTTGATATATAAATTGCAATCATTTTAATGTAGCACAAAAATAAAACGAAAAAACGAAAAACTACTTTGAAAAAATGTGAACAGTAAAATATATATATATATATTAATAGCACACATTTTTAACTATCTTTATTAAAATATTAAAATAAAAAATAAGTAAGAGTACTTTTAATTTAAAAAGTTTGTGGAAGTGACAAGAGGTAACTGATTCTGCATGAATGCATTAGTTCAGAAACATTTTTCCGGAAATAAAATATTTTTATTCAAGGTACCTGAATTTGTCTCTATCCAAGGTAATAATTCCGAGATTAAGAATCTATGACATAACAAAAGTTGATAGCGAAATGGAAGATTAACATAATTAGCTGATATAAAAAAAAAGTAACCTCACAGTTTTTTTTTTTTTTAATAATTTTGATAATAAAAAGGATATTGACCACGTGAGCTTTTGAAACTCCCTCCTATGGAGGTATATTTGAAGTAAAAATTCATATTTTAGTGATAATCTAAATACTGTAAATTAAGATATAAGGTAATGAAAAATTAAAAAAAATTAAGACATTCAATTGTACAGTTTCGTTTTTCAATTTTGAATTTCTTTTATTAAATTTAAATGTGGATTGTGCAACTATCTTCCTGCACCTCCATAGCAAATCTGATGTTACCAAATGCTTTTAAGGTTAAAAATTTATTAAACTCGCTATCCTTCATCTCATGCATCGTCTTTCACCCTCATGCACCAACTTCTTGTACTCTTCTATCTTCAACAGTTTCGTCCTCAATCAACCTTCATGCATAAGTGAAGAATTATTCTTTACCTAAAAAGAATCACTCTTTAACTAAACATGGATGCATTTTTCTTATCTCTCTTCTATCAAATATATATCATAATTAGTTTATAGTATGCATGTTTCTTTTTATTGGTAGAATTCAGAATACTGAATAACTTTCGTATTTCGTATTGAGATATAAAAAATTATAATATCGAATTATATAATCTAAAAGGTAATTTTTACTTTAGATTGACTTAAAAAGATTTGTAGCATCCGTGATATACTTTTGTGTTTCATGTAAGAATATAAAACAATTTGAAAGTCAATCTAAAAATTAACTTTTGAATTGTGTAATCTGTAATTGTAATTTTTTGTTTTCAGATTAAACTCTTTCATTGTTCTAACATTCATTGTTTTAGAATTCTGCCAATTTGGAAATCAAAATTTTAAATCAAACACATATCACATTACACATCACATTGTACAATTATGTCCAAAAACAATAAAACCAAACTGCAAAAATATGCTTCAACCCTTTTGGCAACTACTCAAATCACCTTCAACTACCATAAAACATCACCACGATCACAAGTGGCTAACAACCATCCCACAATTTAAAAACCACACTCTTCGACACCCATAAAAACAAAAATGATATTATTAGTATTTTAAGAATTTATTAAGTGAAGTATTTTGTATTATATAGCCAAACAAAATGCATCATCATTATTAGTATGCTCATCCACTTTCCTTTTTATTTTTAATTTTAAGAAGACTATTTCAATTTTTTTCACTTTGGAATACAACAAATTATGGAGGTGCAGGAAGAATGTGATTGTTTGAATAAAATACAGACCCAATTAGTTTTTGATTGACTTTTATTTTTGTTTTTCAAAATCATACAGCTTTTTGTACATTAAAAATTAATATTGACAAGCTTGAAATTAGTCTATCAAAATGAAACTTTGTTAGCAAATGTTGAAAACTGCCCATGTTAAGGTTAATCAAATAGTAAATCCCAATTAAGATTTAGTGTGACACATTGATACAAATAATAATAATAATATGATGGGTCTAAAAATAAAAACATTCACATTGCAAGGAATCCGAATGAGAGGATAACTAATTTATAGATCACGGAAAAAAGTGAGGAGGAATAAGCCTAAGAAATTAGAGAATTATACATGGTGAAAGCGAAAAGTGACAGTGTAGTGTCTGAAATGTGAATTCTTCGTGCCATTACAATTTTTCTAGCATCATTATTTATTGCTAATTCTCATATAATCCAAAATGACATCAGAATCACTGAAATCAACATGGTTCATGAAATAATATGTATCTTCAAATTGATAATCGTACTGAATTTCAGCTGATAGAGCATTTTTTTTAAGTTTTTCATCTCCATTGTGCTCTAAAACTTTGCAGTGCTGCCCTGCAGTTGGATCCTGCAGTCAGCCAAACGATGCCAGTTATGGAGGCAGCTCCCTTTTATTCAATAGCTAGAAATGCATCAGGTATATCTCCTCAGCTTGCTTCTGATGATTTTTCTTTTGTATCAGTGTTTTGTAACAGTGTAGATATCTCAGTCTTCCAATTATCCAAAAATGAAAGCATTGCCCTCATTCCCTTCTTTGTTATATCTTCCTGTCTAAGATCCTATCATGCATATTCATTGTTTTACGAGTTACTAGTGTCAAGGTGATTGAAGCGAGTTCAGTGGCGCAACAATAGAGTTGTGCGTTGTTGATGGTTGATCATCGGATTTCTTAGAATTTGAGTTTTAGGACTTCACTCATCTCTACAAAACCTTTGTAAAGTGAGAACTGCCTAAACATATAAAGCTTAGTTAAGCCACATGTATAGTCAAATGATGTTATACTACATCACCAGCTAGAGGGTGCAATTAAGACAATCTCTAAACAAATCGCAACTAAATGGGTTAATGGTGATCTTAATAAAGGCGACTTGTCCAAAACTCTTCTCACAACTAGCTAGGATTGAAATCACAAAATTAATTTATAAGGTAAAGATTGTTTTATAAAGTTTATCTAAACTATAATTTCAGTTGATGTGAAATTAAACTGCTGTCCTCTATATTAGGATTGAGTCCTTAAAGAAGTTTGTAACTAAGGTGGGCTAGGGATGAGTGGAGGCTTTTCCAATATGCATAGGGAGGGTTGCGTAGAATGATCCTCCCCACACCTTTGTGTTGCAAGAGCCTCATGACAATGTGGTACATTAGTTTTTTTGTTGAGGTGAGGTGATTGAATAAGTAGAGAATTTAGAAAGTTTGATACGACATAGTAACTTTTTTCTAAATCAAAAGACTTGGTATAAAACCTAAAATTGTTGATATTCGTCTCTAATAATATAATTCTGCTGTTATAATCAATAATTGTTACCCTACCATTTCAAGACTCAGTAAGAATCTATGTTGTGATTATATAGGATGAAAATATATGTTATCTGCTATTATGTAGGAGATGTATTGAAGATAATATTGATGTACAAGAAACTGAGCTGGAAATACTGAATTTCTTTACTAAATTTGTTGATCAGTTACCATCAGGAATGAATAAGGTGATAAATGAGGTAGTTGTTAATTATTGATTGGAGATTATTTTGTGTTATTTATTTCACTTAGGTATGTGTTAAAGAGAGCACCTTGTAGGTGAAGTTTCTATTGTTGATTCCCATGCCTTTTATTGGTTAGGTACCAACCACATCCAATATAATTTTTTTCCTAGTTATATAATTTCTAGGGCAATAAATTTTCTTTTATCCGCTTAAGACAATAGATAAATAAATATGAATGAACTTTGTGATCATTGACTTTTTAATGACTAATAATGATCGACAAGTATGAAACGAACCTTAGAATGGTTGAATATCTGTGTTTTAATGTAAATTTGATATGCTTAAAAGGTAATTTACGTATTAATGAGTGCATAGGTGTCTGCATGCATACTTCTTGATGCTTAGATATCTATCTGTCAGGTTTCGCAAGGAGTATCAGAGTTCAAGCCAACACCATTTGAAAACCGTGATTGCTTTAAAAGTTCATACAATGTGGAGCACATTATTGGTTTGTCTAATTCTCTATACTTAAAACTTGTTCTTAAACTCATAACTTATTCTTGAAAGATGGGTGACATTGCTGACATTTTTCTTATATAGTTTATCTGCCTCTGTAGGTGAAGTTCAGTTTTGAGGCAATTGATCAGACAATATTCTTGAAGAAACACTAAAGCCTGAGTGGAGTGATTGGGAGGGACATTAGAGAAACTAACATTAAGTGGTAACCACATCACACCATCCATTCAGGTCAAACTTCCTTGCATCCTCCTTTTGTACCACACTTATGTTCATCACAGTAAAGTTTTCCCCTTTTCCTGGAATCTGTTTTTCTAATCATCATGTCTTAGTTTACATGTAAATTGCCTACTATGAAATTCAATTTAACCATTCTAAAATCCCTGCAGGAATAACAGATTTTCTAATTATTTTTATATATTTGAAATTTTCTTTTCTCGGACACTTTGAAGAGAGAAAAAATAAGAAGAAAAATCAAATCAATTTTTTCACTAGTTAGTAAGATAATTTGATAAAGTTCTCTTATATAACTTGTCTAAATTTTATGACGATGATTTGTGTTTGGGAGATCAGGGAGCAATATAGGAAGTAGGTAAATTGTATACTCCTGGGGATGTTGTTGCTCAAAGACTTACATCTCTTTAATGAGATCAAGATTCTTGCCAGAACTATTAGCGACTGGTTCAGACTATATGAGACTTGAAATGAAAGGAAACATTTTACGATGCAATATAATTTAATAATTTTAGGTATAAGATGCTTTGTAACTTTGAACCCAAATATGATAATTGAAAACCTATGTGATGTATATAACTCTAGGTTGAGATAAATATTGGTAGCTTATATCATTTATTGGATTTATGCTTATCTGCATATTTATATGTTCTTTTTCTTCAAAGAGTTTAGATGTATTAGAGCTTAAGTTCAAATAAAAATAATTTTGTAGTATAATTGTACTTTCAAAGTATTCTAATTATAATTATATTCAGGATATAATTTTAGAAGTATTTCTCAAAGAATTTTTAGAAAAGAAAAAGAAAGATAAAAGTTAAATCCTCTTTCTTTTGTAATCTTAGTATTATTATGAATTATTATTGTAGGTTGCAATAATTTTATTACAGAAAAAAATAGTTTAATAACACCAATTCACAAATTTACATTTAGAGTAAAAAATAGAAATAAATTAATGTATACGTATTTGTATTATTTAGATGTTAAATTATTATTAAAATAATTAAAGTAGGTAATATCTAAAAGTATTTTTAACTGGTAATTAAGAGAGGAAGTGATAGATACTGAAGTTGCATATATGAAAACCGTTGAGAATTGTCCACTTTCCTTTAATTCCCTGTCAAAGGTAGCAAATATATATATATATATATTATTATTTTATTATTATTATTTTTTAAATCTTAATGTTAGGTCCAAACTTTTTTAAACTAAATAATTTTTTTAAAGAGAGACAAATCATATTTTTGTTTAAAAATACATTTTTTTATCATTATTTAAAAATTAATTTGATAACACTTTTTTTACTTTTTTTTTATTTTTTTAGAATTTTTTAAAATTTTATTTTTCTTTAAAAGAAATGAGAAAGATAAAACTTAAATCAATTTTTTTATTTTTCATTAAAATATAAAAAAGAATCCAAATTTCAAAAAAACAATAAAATTTTAATTAAGTGATTTTTTTTTCAAAAAAAAAACATTTTTTTTATTATAATTTCACCCGGAGCAAATTGAATGTTGACACTAATGAATATGACGCAGGCAAGGAAGGAGATTGCCATTGTCTTGAAATATCACAGGGCAACTATAAAAATGACAAATGATCATCAACAACTCCAACTTCATTAACAACATCAACTACCGTCTTTTCAACCTTCCTTTTATTCAAGTTTTAGTCCAGATGGAAGATTCAATGCTAGGAGAAGGCCTAGGATCCATCACACTCAAATAAAATTTCACATTACTTAAATGATTTTCCTTCTTGTCACCCTTCCCACCCTTTCCTACTCTTCCTTTTCTTTGACCTCCTTCCTCTTCTTCCTCCTCCTCCAGTTTCAAACTTTTACCCCAACACCATTACTTCTCCATATTCTCAACCACCCTTTATGCTAGAAGCTCCCAATTTCACACTTCCAAGTCAAATATTGGGAGTCAACCTCAGTCTACACCCTTTTAACAGTTCAAAGCCTACACTTTTGCTTAATAACAACACTTTAGACCCTATCCTTTTGTCTAATAACAACACTTTAAATTCTACTCTTTTACTTGACAACAACACTTTAGATCCTACCCATTTACATGGTAACAACATTTTAGATCATACCCATATGCTTAATAACAATACTTTGGATCCCAACCTTGTGGTTAATAACAACATATTAGATGCTACCTCTTTGCTTAACAACAACAATATTTTAGAACCTACCCTTTTACTTGACAACAATTACTCATCATTGTGCTCCTACTCATCTCCAACATTAACTTTCTCTCCATTTATGACTAATCAAGATGTTCCTTCAATTGAAATATTACAAGGACAAGGAGAAAGGGTTTTCATAGTGATGAATGTCACTCAATCTAATAGTACACCTGAAGCTAGTAGAAGCATGCATGTAGCCATGGATGAAGAAGACATGTGTTAGCACCAGTGGATAACTAATTGTATTTGATGAAGCCAACCATGTGTGAAGAAGTTCAAGACCTATGATCATATGTGGAATGCATGAAGATTCATGAAGATTTGAAGCTTGGTCTAGAACTTAGGAATGTGGTTGAGGCAAGTATGATTCA
>Ga0209700_104288_pt1 | contig 25980 bp, 12 predicted proteins | sample SiratroredBW_FD_187528 | JGI IMG/M metagenome (GOLD analysis project Ga0209700, IMG submission 187528) | Root nodule microbial communities of legume samples collected from California, USA - Siratro red BW (SPAdes) (version 2) | ecosystem: Host-associated > Plants > Roots > Nodule | place: USA...
AAAAAAAAAAAAAAAAAAAAAAACAAAAAAAAAAAAAAAAAAAAAAAAAAAAGAGTCGAACTTAACGAATAAAACTTCATCAATTCAATTTACTCCATCTGTCCCCGTAAAATACAATTAGGTTAAGTTTGATGATTTTATATCATCACAGCAACACATCTCACACTCTAACATTATTTTCTAGTAATCGAAAAGAATATTTATTTATAATTTTCTTTCTTCTGTATACATTTAGGAATAATATAAAATATTTTTACTTATTTATGATTTTATTTTTTTATTACTTTTGTTATTCTGTATCTGGACTTAACAATCCATTTTTTTCCTTTCAGGGTTGTCTCTTCTTTTTAACTAAAATAAACATTGAATTATCATTATTATTATTATTATTATTATTATTATTATTATTATTATTATTATTGGAAACATAGACGTCTACAGGCGTCGTCTATGTGTGTATTTTTCATATGATAAAAATAAAATTAAAAAATTAATTTATATAGTAATTATTAGAATAAAAAATAATAATTACCAATATTTATATTAAAGTTATAAAAAATATACATAAAAAGTATTTTATAATATTACTTTTTTATACGTAAAAAAATAATCATACAAACAATTTTTTATTCATTTTATAATATTACAATTATATAACTAATTGTAATTTTTCATCAAACTAAATGTTACTATTGTATAATTCTTTACAAATCATAAAATCAATAAAGTTTGCTGTGTTAATAAAGACACGATAAAAAAAATGTGATGAAAATAATTACTAAAATAAATCCACATTATTAGTTGTTTCATTATTATTATTATTATTATTATTATTATTGCTATTATGGGTATGTATATAGAATTCTTTAAAATAAAACGTAAAAAAAAAAAAAAAACTATCATTATTATATTATAAATTCTTCTTAATCTTGAGATACCCAAGTCCAAGACATGCTAAAGACAGTTTACCTTTAAACTCGTCTGTTAAATTGTTTTCCAATGCTAAACAGAAAGTATAGACTTAGTGGGTATTTTCCATATAAAATTATTCTACTGTTGCCTTTATCTCAATTTGATGGTTAAATAAGTGCACGTTTAATCTATTAAAGTGTAAATTATCACTTTAAATTAGGATTTTTTTTTATTTAACTTATATATCATATTAAAGAAAATTTATTGTTGACTATCCATATTCAGAGTCATCTCTCTCGTTGATCATGGGATGGGTTTTGCACACTATTTTATACTTTCAAGTTGTTCATTTCTCTAACTTTGAACTTTCTTTATTTGACTTAAAGATACGTGCACTTTTTCTTCTTGACAAACTGTGTCAATGAAAAAACAGTTTAGTTTATACAATTAGAAAATCATATTTGCATGTGTCAAAATCGCTCCAACACCTTAAGGGTTTACTTCTTCAAAATTTGATAGAAAACTGATGCTCCAATGTGAACTGTTGCATTGACCAATGACCAACTGTCATAGAATAAAATTAGTGTTGCAGAAGGTAAATATTAAAAACAAATCCTACGAGAGAAGGTAACAATTGAAATATTTTTGTCAATTTTTATCTTAAATATATAAGTAGATTATATAATTTGAATATTTTCAACACAATACCTATATATGATTCTTCTAATATGAAATTAAATATCTATAAATGATCTACATAATTTCAATAATAATTAAGTAACACAGTTTTAATAAATTTAATCAGAATAGACTAAACCTTACTCAATAGCAGATAAAATTTGAATTTATATATTATAGGAGACAAAATTGTATTTTAATAAAAACATATAAGATGAAATTGCATTTTAATTATAAAATATAGATATCTGAAAGGAAAGATGAAGTTGAAAGGTGAAAGATATTTTCAAAACTTTTAATTTATTTAAATTTTAATATTAAATTAAAATCTCAATACATTTTCAAGAAATAAAATAACTATTTTATCAAAAATCAACTATATCAAAATCACACTCGTACCATTTAGGTTATATGACACCAAACTTGATTTACCAAAACCCAATCTAGCATATTCAAGGTGGCACACGTCCAATTTAATATCCTACTACATGCACATTGATATAGCTGGAAAACATGTGTTCCAAGGTCAAGTGCAAAATTATTGAAAAGTCATATATTGAATGAGTGACTTATTTTGGTCCAATTCAAAAGAAAATAAAAAAAAATAAATTGTAAAATTTGAAAATTGAAACTTGCATTTTAAAAAATTAATTTTTAAATATTCTAATTACAAATTCATATATATATATATATATATATATATATATATATATATATATATATATTCTTTTAAACTGTAGTTATTATATACTAAAAGCAGATTGTTTATGTCTAAGTTTATTTATAAATTAATTAGGCTAAAATTAATCCACTTCAATTTATATCGATATTTGATAATATGATCTGATCTATATTTTGGAAGTTATTTAGTCACTCATCAACTTAAGTGTATTTCACCTACTCTACACATTAAACCTATAAATATTATTGATTCCAAAAATTGCAAGATCACAAATTAATACAATTTTTTTGAGAAACCTCCTAACTCGAACCAGTGTAACTTAAGAGAATTACTTGTATTATATCTCAAAATTTTCAAGTTAAAAAAGAAATTAAAATCATATTTAAAAACGTACATCTTTTTACTATATTTGAAAACCACAAAACGAAAGTGTTTTAAAACATTACTTCCTTCTTAGAAACCGTGTTTAAAATACAAATTTACTCATAACTGGTATAAATATAACATGTTACAACATGGTCCACATCTTATCTTCTCATAAATTATTGTGTCTGGTATGACAATTGAACCGGAGATGGTGAAGGAGAAGACAGAAACGGTTTAGGTGGAAGTTGCAATAATTCAACTCTGTTTTCTAACATTTCCACCACACTACTTATGGTTGGTCGAGTTGAGGGGTGGGTTTGTATGCACCATAAACCTACGACAGCCATTTTTCTCATAACTTTGTCATCACTTTCATTTTTCACAATCTCTAGATCAAGCTCTTCATTTGATTCAAGACGATCATAAATCCAATAAGGAAAATATAATTCACTTGAACGATCGATTTCAACTTGAATATTCTTTCTTCTTCCAACCATTTCTAAGATCATCATTCCATAACTGTAAACATCTGATTTATGCGACACAGCACCAAAGTTCCTGGAAAAAACTTCTGGAGCAATATAACCTATAGTTCCCCTTGCACCAGTAATGGATACCGCACTTTCTTTTCTTGGACATATTTTTGCTAGTCCAAAATCTGAAATTTTCGGACTAAAATTCTCATCTAGTAATATGTTGTGAGGTTTTATGTCAAAATGCAAGATTTTGGTGTTGCACCCTCGATGCAAATACTCTAATCCACGAGCAATGCCAACTGCAATGTTATACAATATCTTGCAATCCAATTGATGAACAACCTGTAATGAACTTTTCTCTTTGTATATGAACTTGTCAAGAGATCCATTTGGCATAAACTCGTATATTAGAGCACGTTTAGAACCATCAAAACAAAATCCCAGAAGTCTGACAATATTAACATGTGAAGTTGTACTAATACTTGCCACTTCATTGATAAATTCTTGTCCGTTGCCTCTTGATTCACCTAAAATCTTTACTGCAACAACACGTCCATCATGCAACTTCCCTTTATATACGCTACCGAAGCCTCCTTGCCCTAACTTGCTTTTGAAAGAGTTGGTCATTTTCTTAATCTCTGAATAATTGTGCCTAGTTATAGGAAGAGGTCCGTGTTCCTTCAAAAACTCCTGAATAACATGATGGGTTGGGTTCTCCCTCCAAAATGAGGGAAAGAAGATCTTTGTCCTAAACCAACATACCAAGACCAGCAGCACTACAATTCCAACAACCCCCACTGCTGAAGCTGGAGAATTTATATAATATAAAAGGAAATTGTTCAGCGTAACTAGCAACCAATATAATTATAAAAAAAAGTATTTATAGAATAATTAATTTTCAGACTCTAGTAACTAAATAACGAAATTGAGTTGAGTTTGTTTGTAGTGTTCTACCTATTCTCACCGTTGTAGTCTTGTTCTTATTGGGTATCCCTGCAGAAGACAGAGAAAAATATCAAAGCATATTTCAAATGTTGGATATATTATTTAGGTTGTTAATCATATTTGAGCTTAAAAACAATTAAGATTAAGTGAAGCTATTCATGCAGATTTGAACATCCAACAACAAGAAAAGTGACTGACCTGGATCATCAGCATCAGGACATATGGCAGAATGAACACGGTCAGTGCAATAACACCTGAAAGCGTACATATCTGCATCGAAACCGCACCTTCCTCCGCTGCTGTTGCAGCTGGTGCAGTTACTCGCAGTCCACGACAGCAAAAATCCTTTTTTCAACGCTTCACCAACCCCTCCTAATCCATCTTCCACCACCGTTTCCACCACCTCATCCTTGCAATTCTCTGCCACAAAGCTTATATTTTTATCCCTTTTATCCAATGCCAAAACTGAACTCGTTTCGTTTTCTGCAGAACACCCAACTCTGTGCTCGTCAAGCGAAGGCGCGTCACAGCCGTAGAACAATACCATGTCCCTTTGATTCGGAGCAACACGGAACACGTTAGTAGGAGGAAGAGTGAGATTTTTTGTTGGAACAAGACAACCTTTGGTGGTGTTTGATTGCAAAGTTGAGAAGGCAGCATTGGACACTCGCAGGGATTGGTTTTGGTAGAAAATTTGATGAATGAAGTATTGGGTGTCAGAGAGAGTGAGGATGGGGAAGCCATCCGAAGCACAAGAGATTTCAAAACCAGGGCTCCCACAAAAAGGTTCTTGTGTTCCTCCAATGTAAAAAGGAAAGCTTATACTTTGGTTGTTGTTGGGGCAGGTTTTTAGTGCACATGCAACGAATTTAGGGTCGATCACTTGACAGGAAGTGATTTGGGCGAGGAGATAGTAGATGATGATGTAGGAATGGGTGATGGGAGAAGAGAGGGTGTTTTGGATGGAAATCATTGAAGAGAGAGAAGAGAAATGTAACAAAGATTATGAACAGAGGAAAAGGAGTTGTGTATCAGTTCTTCTCTCCCTCTTGACTTTAAATTAATAATCTCAACAAACAAAGGATATTTCTTTATTATAAATGGGCCCTCCAATAGGCAACTCCAACAAGTTGACCTACTTGGAGTGAAAAATGGTTTCATCAACCTGTCACAGTCTGAGTCTCTTCTTTAAGAACCATAATCAAACAGTCAAATATAAATTTTTGATACTTAAATAAATTATTATTTTATTAAAAATTAGGTTGTAAATTAGACTTATTTTATAAACTAGTGCAAAGGATAATTTTTTCTATTTTAATTGATTTTGGACATATGCGCAACACTAGAAAATAAAAAAGATTGATGGGTTTTAACTTAAGTTATGAAGGACCTTAATTCGCTGATCTTCACAGCAAAATCCTCATTTTATGTATTTACGAATCAGAAACTATAAATTGCATTTGCATGTAACTTTTTCCACAACATTTTTTCAAAGTTATTCATAAAAGGTTCTCTTATATAAATTTTTTATTTAACTTCGTCTTTAAATTAATTTTAACTCAAAAAATTTCATTATTTTATTGCATAGAAATATAAAGACATTTTTTCAAACATACTGTTGGATAAAACAGTAAAAAATTGTGTCAAAGACATTGTAATAGAAAACTATTTCTGTTAATTAACATTTTTTTTACGTACTGCGTCTAAAATTTGTGTTCTTGCAAGTTAACTGAAAATTTTGTCTAGGGCAAAGAAAATAGTAGATACAGTGCATGATTTAAATTCTACTTATTTGATTTTAAAAAGATAGAAGAGAGAAACACGAATAGAAAGATCTTATTGTAGAGAATTTTGTATAATATAAAAGTGTATGAAATATTTTAAATAATTAAAGTTATGGTGGCTTCAGTTTTACTTTAATTGATTGTGTATTGCATGCATGTGTACGCAATGTAGGTAGTCTTATTTTATAATTAAATAGAGAGGGATAAACTATTTAAGTTGTGGTGATGATAGAAAAAACGAGTTATAGAATTACTTGGGTCAAGCATAAGTGTATTTTTAAGAATCCTCCAATTTTTCCCCCTTTTTCCTTTTATTTTCTTTTTTATTTAAAATTTATTCTTAATTAATGTGAAATTTTAAGATAGTATTTTTAAAATGATTCTCGTATTATCTTAATAGATGAGTTTATACTTAACACAAATTGATTTATAGAAAAAAGTTTACATTTTATATATTATAATTATAATTTTATTTTATTTTTATTCAGTATATAATCTCTAACTTTGATTTTATATTTAAAATTTAATTATAAATGATAGTTTGATTTTATAGAATGACATATTTTATGTGAAAATTATAATTATAAATGAGATTATTTTTGTTATATTGGTTGTATTTGGAAAGATCAAATGTATACTCTCGTGTGACTGATCCATTAGTGAATAATTTCCTTTCCTTGTCCTCCAAAATTTATTCTCAAACCCCAGAGTGTTTTTAGCTAGTCAAAATTGGAGGTGACATATCACATTAATAGCATGCGTTGGTTTGGTAATGATCATGTGGGCTATGTGCAATATTTTCCACAGGCAATTTGTTCATTTTCAAAGCCTCTTTTGCTTCCTAAGTTCCTTCTTTTGAATTCTTCTAGGTCTATGAAACAAAATTTATATAATAAATATATTTTAAAAAAAATAGGTGCGTTGAATGGGTCAAAGTACTAGGTGGTAGACAAAGGAAAGAAAAACACAGAGGGATCGAAAGATTGTGAAAAACGAAAGAGGAGACGGCCTATTCCTCTTATTCATGGCTGAAAATGTAACATTTTATTAAGGAAAAAATCAATTAGGTGCTAAAAAAGAAATATTTTGAAATTTTAGTTATATTATGAATGTTATGTGTTACCTATATCTCTATGAGTATTATTTTTCTTTGTTAAAATAATCTTAAAAATAACAAATATAATTGTTAATAAAAAAATATATTTACTTTTTTCATGTAATTCAAATAATTTTACTTATCACTTTAACTTTTCTTTTTTCTTTCTATTTTTTAGCATCTTTTCTAATTCTTTGATTAGTTAATCTAAAGAAAGCACAAGTGAAAATTTTATTTATTTAATTTCTTTATACATGTAGGGATGACAAATAATTCGATCCATCCAACTTTAACCAAAAAAAAAAAATACTTTAACTAGATCCATACAAATACTAATATTATTCAAACTTTTTTAAGAAAAGGTAAATATAGGTATTTTATTACCTATTCTGAAGTTATGGGTGTTATAGAGTTAAATTTGACGATTTCGATAAACCTATTACTTAATCCGTCAAAAAGAATGGTTGGGTTGTGTTGGATCTATATATTTATCTTAAATTTATCCAGCTCAACACATTTTCTGGAGGATTGGTTTATGTTTAGTTAATTGGGTTAAAATTAAGAAGAAGAAAAAACTCTTTATTAAAAGTTACAATTTTTAAGTATCATTCTAATAAAAAAATAACATAATCTTTAAAAAATTAATTTAATAATTCGAATTAAGTCAATTCATAACAAATATGATCAAATTTGTTTTAAGACATAAAATAATAATAAAAAAAAAACATAACAATTGATACCCAGTTAGGTCTAAAATCACTCATCATTCAATTCAAATAAGAGTAGATTAATTTATTTGAGTCAAGTTTAACTATACCATAAATGAAACTTAAGTCAATTTAATTAAATTAGACTGAATGGAGTTGATTCATCAATTAACTCAACCTAAAAAAATACTGTATGTAAAGTTATATATCTTTTCCTAAATGATATCCATAAACACCTCGTTTCTTTTTTCTATTTTTTTTTACATACTTAACATCACATAATACTTATATTAAAGTTATGTTTATATTTACGCTTTTAAAAATATAAGTTAATTATTTTAATAGTTAAATGTTTTAATTACTTAATAATCAGATAAAAAAAACATAAAAAAAAATAAAAATTTAACAAAAAAGATGATATAATTCTTAAAATTTATTTTTTAAATATAATTTTATGTTTAAATTGAAATATAGTTAATAAAATATTTAAAAAAATATGAAAAATCAAAATTATAAAAACACAAGATGATGGATTAAAGATAAATTTATCTTAACGATTAAGATAAATACTAAAATTTTAGATCTCTCTTCTGTTTGTTTCAAGCAATCTATTGTCATTGATAAGATAGAGGGGCATATAAATGGTGTTTGATTCTATTCACTGATGCTGATGGAAAGGAAAAGGAGGGTGTTTCTAATGCTCTTTCCACCCATTAGCATAAAAAGGTTGATAGTTAGATGCAATTACTATTTTGTCTTGCGCAATTGTAAAGTATAAATTTGTTGACAATTGGTCTAAACATACTCTTGCAATCCCAAACATCCATGTAACTAATCAACATTTTTTATGTTAATTTTGTCCCAATGATTATCTAGTTTAGTTAATTTATGATTTGTTTGAAGACTTTAAAAAATAATTAATGTTCTGGTGAAAATATTGGTATAAAAGAAAATATTTAATTTTAGTTTCAAATAATAATTTACAAATTAATTAATAAGTGAAAAATATTGCTATAAAACGTAAATGGCATTGTTTCAGTTATTGCGAGAAAACAATCACATTAAATCTGCATGAAAATGAAATACAACCATATTATTGAATATAATTAATTTCCAATTATAACAATTAGATGACATTTTTCACATTTGAATTGCAATTCAAAGACATTAAGATTCAAATTGAAAAGGTAAATCGTCCTTTACCCCGGTATAAAATTATAAAATAAATTACATAAAAACTCAATTGCAGAATGCTTAGAAAACCACTTCAATTTTCATTAACTTAAATTTTTCCACTCTTATTTACTCATTTTTTGTCTTGTGAATTTTTCATGCAAGCATTATAAATTAAATAAAAAAATTATTTTTATTTAATAAATAGTGATGAAGTTTTTTATCCTTACTCTACTCTTTTTTACATAACAAGAAAATCACATATAACTTAATTAAAAATCATATACAAATAAATAATATTATAAAAATAATTGATATTTTCTCAATCTTAAAAAATGATAAATATATAAAAAACAAAAAATATTTATTTAAGTTTCACATTTAAATATGTTGGTTTTATATTTAATTTATTTTTTTTGTGATATCATTTAATAGTTAAAATCAAAATTTTAATTATAAAATCATACAAAGTTACAAATTATTTGATATTCAAATTTCAAATATTTGAGATAACAAAGTCACATAGATGAAATAAGATTGTAAAAATCTGTGAATCATAAATTTTCTTTTTTAATTATCTATTTATTCACTTTCTTAATTTAGGCTTTGTTTGATTGAGGGAGTGGATTTGAGAGAATGAATTTGAAAGGATTTGAGTGGATTGTGTGTGGATGAGAGGGTTGTTTGGATTAATGGATAGATGGTAAGATTTGAATGGATTTGAGGGGATTAGTTATGAAAGTTTGGGATTGATTTGATAGATGCTATAGATTTTTTTTATTTTTTTAATTGATATATTTCTGAAATTACTAATTAACCCTTTTGACATAAGATGGTAAAAAATTAAAATGAATTAGATTAAATTGATTTTAATATAAAAAATATAGAAACTGAATTAACTAACTAGATATTTTTTTAATAGGTTGATAATGATTTTAATTAATCCAACCCTTGAACATTCTTATTTTTATATGTTAATAATTTTACATTTAAAAGAAAATAAAACTGTTTTTAAAATGAATAAAAAATATTTTAAATAACATCTTCTCTTCTCAATTTCATCATATATATTGAATCAAATAAAGGAGACAAAAATATATTATTTTTTATTTACTTCAATTAAACATTAAGTAAACATATTTTCATCGATTAAAAAAAGAATAAATAGAAAAAAATATAATATTTATAATATACTTTTATTATTTATTTTATAAAGTAAACATTTTTTAGTGATTTAATTATTTTAGGTCATTAATATAATTATGAATGGATAGATTGTATTGAGTATGGGTAGATTGAAGGGAGATTAATTATATTATAGCTGTTTTGGAAAAAAGGAAAGTATTATGAATGAAAAAAATATATATAATTATTGAAATCAATTATTTGAAGAATTAGGTATAAATCAGTTTATTTTTCATATATAATATATACATTTTACCAACCCTAAACTCACTTAAAGGAGTGTTTTGTAATTTCCAAAGTCAAGGCTATTTCGTAATTTCCACTTCATTTACAATGGCAATTTCGTAATTTTGATATTTATCTCAAATCCCTGCAAATCTCATCAGATGAGCGAAGATCTAATCCTGCAAATCTCTCCTCATCCATCCTCCCAACTCAGGTCAACCAAATAACCTTCATCCTCTCAAATTCATCTTCTTGAACAGTAAATTCTCTCAAATCAGTCCAACCAAAAATTAACTAAAAACCTAACATTAACTAAAAAATAATCCACTTATAATCAAAACTTTAATTTATATGTGTTGTAAAGAATAGCGTCATCATAATGTAAATTAAAATTTACTTGTCTAACCTTATTATTTTTTTCAAAATAAGAGTGTTTTCTATTTTACCATTCACATTATTCAATGCCAGTGTTTGAAATAAAATAAATTTCAATAAAGACATTTCTAATGTGGGTTTCTTCTTTCTCTTATACAATTTAATAATCATATCCACATAATTTACTTAGAAAATAAAATTTAAGATTATAATCACATTATTTACAATTTTGTGAATTTTTCACAATGTTTCAATAATTTTAATTACCATGCATTTTAATAGTTTTATGTCTGTACAATTAAATTTCTCAACATTTTTACCTATGAACAATGTTGTGACCGTAATAAGAAAATTAAGAAATTTAACTTGTTATTTTTAATATATAATGAATCAAATTGAATTTGAAGTTTGAATAATTTAATTCAATTATTGTTATTGAAAACTAATCACATTTTATAATTATACGTAAATTAATTGTATAAGTGTATGCATTAGTTAGTAATGTAGAATGAGGTATATAATAGATTATGTTTTCGGCTTGATTGATTATGCACCACTTTAATGTCATTGTTCTTGATGTAAAGTCTTGTTATTTTATTAAATATCGTAAAAAAATTAAAAATATAATAAAATTAATGTGAAAATTAAAATATAATAAAATTAATGTCAAAATTAAAATATAATTAAAAAAGTGTCATATAAAAATATTTTAGTCTAAATACTTTAATTTTTTTGTGGATTTAAACTGGTTTAAAATAGTTATACCACTCTAAGTTATTTTATTTGAATTAAAACAAAGTTAAATTTAATTAAGTATTAAATTTATATTAATAATTTCCATTTTTTTCTTATAGAATTAACATAAGCTTTATAAAAATATAAATTATATTAAAAAATAATTATTCTTTAAATTCATGTAATTTTATAGAATGTTATTAACAAAAGAAATGACAATATTATTCCTGATTCTATAAATTAATTATTTCATAATTACTATTTTTTCAATTTTAATTCACATTTATGCTTATTAAAACGAAATTAAAAGTATTTTTTAATTTATTAAATTATTCAAATAATTTATGTAGGTAACATTAATTAAATTTACTACTAATTTAATACTTTTTATAGTTTTTTATTTTTAATTTTCTTTCTCCTAATTTAAATAGTCTCAACTTTTTTTTTTACTTTATTTTCCTTTTATACTCTCAACTCGGTCCAAAGAAACAATTATTTAGGTGAACCCTAGGAAATCATAACTTGGAGTTTTGCATCAAACACACTCCTTGTGTGCTTTGCAAAATTACTCTTCTACCAATATAATTTGGGGTTTTGCATTCGGCACCCACGGAATTTAATTGCAATTTCAATATAATTTGAAAATTCATTTTTACTTTTTTAAAATTATATTTTAAAATATACAGTCTAAAATACATATGTATTTGAGATTATACATTTTAGATTGTATATTTCATAATACATTACTTTTTTATTTTCTAGATATATTTATATTTTTTAATTAATTTCAAATACTATTAATTTAAGAGTACTTTTTGGATTTTAAATAAATAATTTATTCAATGAAAATATATTTTTGTAATAGGAACAATATTCAAGTGAACAAACATTTTAGAATGATAATAATATTTAATATATCAATAATCAATTTTTCAATACAATATAACGGTTAAATCTAAAAATATATAAGCTAATTATTGTAGATGGTCTTTGTCGCCTATCGTATATAGTTTGTAGATGATTAGTATTAACGGTTTCAAGCAACTATAATACATTGTGGGTATAGTCTCAAAAGTATATTCTCTTATATGTTTATAATATATAATTAAGCGTGTTGTAGAAAGTTGGTGATTCTCTTGAATATACTTTACATTTATTGAAAAAAGTGCATTAGGTACTTGAAAACTAGAAAACAAAGCAATGTATTAACATAATAATGAAAATAACTCATTGAACAAGCATGCTCGTGCTATTAGAATAATCATGTCTGACCATCATTTGGACTATGTAAAAATGTGACACTAATCTGAACCAGCGGATGTGTCTAACTATATATGCTGAGGGATGTAAAACCAATGTCACATCGATAACAAGATGGTTAATAAAGTGCAACTAGCAAATGAACCTCTTTCTAAAGGTGGGAGAGGTTGAGGAATCGTTTACTTATACCTAAACCAGTGTAGCACACGCACAAGCAAATGGCAGTATGAACACGTCTCGAGTTAGCTATATCTGAGAACATGGTTATGACCTCAAACGGTCGACTTGGTCGATGGTCTTTGTAAGAAGACTACAACACCACAACATGGGTAAGATCGTCGACCTACACAAGCATAGTGCCACAGTTTTTTGTCGGACTACATAAAAACACGCACAAGGGAAGAGCTCCTGATATGTGGAAGTAATATCCTTAATTCCCATGGCTGTAAAGTTTCCATATATCCATGTATGGTTCATTATGAACTAAATATTATTCAAATATTTAATTGAAAAAAATTTAAATTGTTCAAATTATATGTATTATTTACCTACACCAGTGTGATATAACCTCGTAAGTGTTTTGTATTCACAAAATAAGCATCCCATAGATGATCATGCATGTGGGTGACTACGACAACTCCATATGTGTTCCCACCGCATAACCTAAAATTGTCAAATAACAATAAGTATGACACACTAACCAATGTGTCACTTTTATTAGTAAAAGTTATGCACCCTACCAGATACAACAAATAAACTCAAGTTGTGACTCCCATCTGTTGATGCACGATGGACTCCTTGTACATCTCACACAACCAACTCATTTGGACATGAGCACCATGATACTGCCTCAACTTTGCCATGACATCACCAAAATCTATCCCAAGTAGCTCCACCAACAATGACGACGTTGATGTAAAATCTACTGTCACATACATATAGATTGCCCCACAACAGGAAGATGAAACAATGCAGACCCATCATCCAAAGTTATGGGCATCTCACCAACAACGAGGTAAAAATTGTCGGTGTCGTGGTGCCACCTCTCAACAAAGGCTAATATGAGACCTTTAACTGCAATCTCATAACTAAGGTTGCACATTGGTAACAACTCAGTGATAAGTATTGTGGCTTCGATTTGGGGACGAGGGATCCTAAACTTACTAAGCTTGCTTTTGTTGGATACCAACTTCAATTCCCTACGATCCTTGTCCTCCCAAGGTTACAGTGGCTGGCATAACTCTACAAAAAAGGGGTATCAGTATGTCTTCCAATAAATCTTACTCCAATTTTCTCATACTCTCCTCTAGTATATTGTGCCAACACATCATCATCAATAACAACGTTTTAACTTGTTTCCTATCCCTTCTAGATACTCACGTTGTTGATCTTTGTCTAACTTGTGCTTGATCTACCTTTAATATTTACCATATATTTAACAACAACAATAACAAACAAACAAACAATATTTTTTTTAAATATTAATATATACATTTCAGATTGTGCAATCTATAATTTATTTATAAATTTAGAAATACATTCTTTATTGTACATTTTAAAATAGGTGTATATTATATTTTATATTTATATATATATATATATATATATATATATATATATATATGTGTGTGTGTGTGTGTGTTCTTATCGAAAATGGACAAGTGGAATAGGATTGACTTTGAGAAAGTTGGACTTTGCCTGAGTATTATCTTCTTTAATAATAGTTGCATAGCTTTGTTAATGAGACACCGAGTGGAGATCCACCTGTAAAATATTCTTAGACCCTTAAGTTAGTAAAAGCAACATAAAATAATATAATATAAGTGAATAAATATATGATTGAGTGTCCACTTCCTGAGATAATGATCTCTAGTTATAGGTCCCTTTCAGAGTCACCAATGAGTTATTCCTAATAAATAAGAATTATGGTGATAAATGAGAATTATAGTGATTGATAGCAAATATCATCATAAATATATAAAATATATTGAATGAGATCAAATGACATCAGATTAAATGAATCTATGGTAGAAATATGCCATAGTATAGAAGCCTCAAGTTCGAAATCCATAAATAAGGTGCAGGTGGACCAAGTTGATGGATGAACTAGTTTTAAAATGTTCTACAATTAGTAGTTGGGTTTCTCCCTCACTGAATTGGTTATCCGATTTTGAACTCTTTGGAGGATTGAGCGTGGTTGCTCATACAAGCTCTATAATTTGAGAATAGTTACCCAATTAGGAATGGTTACCCAATTTTGAGCTCTTTGGAAGATTGAGCATGTTTGCTTGTTCGAGCTCTATGGTATTTGGATTGGGAATGGTTACCTGGTTGGGAATGGGTACCCAATTTCTTTAATATTTGGAAATGGTTACCCAAACTCTTTAATATTTGGGAATCATTACTCAAGCTCTTTAATATTTGGGAATGGTTATCCAAACTTTTTGATATTTTTGGAATGGTTACTTGAACTCTTTAATATTTGAAAATTGTTACATGAGCTCTTTAATATTTAGAAATGATTACCCGAACTCTTTAACTCTTTGATATATTTTCTATGTTTTCTAAATATGTTTTGGATTATACTAAGATTTGATAGATAGATTTATAGTTATGAGATCTACAAGTTTCTGAAAATAACTTTTCAATAGAAAAAATAAAAATTTCCTTTTAAGACATAACATATTGACTTTATTTTATCAATAATTCGATGAAAATATTTGAATTTGTTAATACATTCATTTATCAATAAAACAAATTTAGTATTATGATGAAAATGAGTATAGAATTTATTTTGAAATGAAATGATATATTATAGAAATGTATTTTGAAATTAAAAATCTGATAGATTATATATCTTGTAATGTATTTTCATATCAAAAATCAAATGGCAAAGAAAACCATGAAAAACAAAAATACACTTTAAATATTTAACCCTTCTATGAACGTGCAATAACGATGCTCAATGAACTTCCAGAACGTTGGAAAAGAAAATTCTTATAAAGTGTAGTTGTAGCGCAGAGAATAAAAGATGAGGTGGAGAAGAAAAAATAAATAAATTAAATATATAATTTAAGAAAGAAAAAGTTTCATCTTTTCGTAAAGGATATGAGAGTATATTTGGGCAGAGAGGCTGCTTAAGATTTTAGGAGACTTAAAATTTATTAATAAAATGAGATATTGTTTTAAATTATTAAATTATAATATTTTTATTTAAAATTTAATTTTTAAATTTTTTGTGATACAAAATTATTTATTAAATTATCATAATTAATTTAATTTAAAATATCTTTTTTAATAGACAATAAAGTTAATTAGTTTAATTTTTGTTAAGATATTATTGATTTTAAATAAGTTTTAAAAAACTTCTTTCAGCGGAAGCAACTGATGTCGATAATTATTAATATTATTCTATATGCTAAATATGTATTTGAGATATAATTAAGAATTTCAATTGGTCTATCATTTTCTAATCTTGTAATTTTTTAAAGTAGTTATTTCTAAAAATAAATATAAGCTATCAAGATCCAACAAATTATCATATTTTGAATATTTTTCAAGGTTTAGACATTTTTCTTTCAAAAGTGCATAACCTAATGACTTTAATTTTTTAATACTAAATAAAAAAACAAAAAAATTTAGATCAATTCATCAATCTCATATTATTTTTACCTGATATTGATACACTCAAAAGAGTAAAAGTGAACACAAGCTCTAATTCATCTCTTTAAGTCTCTAAATAAAGATACCCACATAAATACACATTATAGAATGATCAAACAAATTTAGAATTAAAAAATGACCTAATGACAATTAAAAACTCGAAATTGTAATTATATTATGAAAAATCCAATGAAAAACGACAGAAAAAAAAAAGAATATAAGTGAAAAAGTCAGATAAAAGAAAGAGATAACTGAAAGAGTAAAAGATTGAAAAAACATATAAAAAAAGAAATAGATGAAAAAGTCCCATAATAAAATATCATATAAGAAAATAATGTCAATATTTTATAATAATATAAAGAAATAAAAAATTATAAAACTTTGATACCGTTCAATTTCTTTTTTAAAAAATATTATAAATTTATTATAATAAAGTTTTAAAAATATTATTTATTAAATAATATTTATAGTAAGAATATAAATTAAAATCATTAGAAAATATTTATAATACGAATATTAACTTAAAAATAGTTAAAATATTTTAAATTTTGAATTAAAAATTATCTTTTAGTATAATTTTTAAATTAAATATTATTTTAGTTTTATAATAATATATTAGTATTAAAAAATTTTGAGATCTTTAAAATCTTAAAAATTATTTTATCTGTTGGGGTGTTGAAACAATTTTAATTGAACTTCCAAAATCTAACAAGTTAAAGATATCGTAATTCTCCTGCCATGGTTTGCTCTAGAGGCCCAATTACCAGTGCCCCAATTATCATCACAACCCAATCGTTGTACTAGTTTGGGTCAGCAATGACCCAAACAAATATAGTGGAACAGAATTACGCTTCCAACGTCCATAACGACTGTTCAAAACAAACGAGATAAAAATGTTCAGCCTTATAAAATAAAAGTAAAAAATTTATTACTTTAATGTATATACGTATAGCATTTTGTCTCGTATTATGAAGAGTTCAAAACTATTTACATCTACTTACGATATAATTTAGCATTTCCACCGATAAGAGTGGAGGATAAAATAGAATACCTGTTATGAGTCAGCAAGAATCTGGCAAGCCAATTAAAATACGAGCAGTACCAATGTGAGGGTCATATTAATATATTATCTTCTTATTTTTTAAAATTTATGATATTATCTGCTGGTTATTCTGCAAAACATATTAATTATTCGGATGCGTGTGTTACACCACACGTGGCACCTACTCATAGATTCGTTACAAATATATTTCTCAAATTTTATATTAAGGGGTCTAAATTTCAAAATAATTAAAAAATGAATTATTTTTAATCTACTTATAAATTCTTTTCAAAAATATAAATTTATTCTTTATTTGCTTTAAAACTTCATATCTAAAAAAGTCTTACACGTATGATTAACTACGATTTTTTTCTTTATATTATAAATCATTTTAGATAAATGATACTTTTATTATATAATCGTGTTGGATTGAATTCATCAAATTTGGCATTCATAAGTTAAATGGTTGTATTAAGCAAAATTTAAATACCCATTGTAATCTATAAAATATAATTAGAATATAATTAAATTGAGTTGAGTGAGAAGAGTTTATATTTTGAGTGCAACTCGTTTTCCTTCCTAGCACTAACTCCTTTCCTAATAAGTATCCAAAATAATGTATATTTGAACCTTTTCTTTTAAGTAAAACGTAGATGTAGGAATAATGTAAAATATCTGTATTTATTTGATAATTGTATTTTTAAAGTATATTACTTTTTGGAGGATCGTGTGCTATTCTGTATATATACTGATCAGAGTTGTTTTCTTTTCTTAAGTGTTGCCTCTTGTAACTAAAAGAAAATATTATTATTATTAATATTATTATTATTATTACTATTATTATTATTATTATTATTATTCAAAGGTGTTATCATGCCTGGATATTCATATATGTTTATAATAATAAAAAAGCAATAAATATACTATAAAAATTTGATATAGTTATTATCATGATAACAAATATTTGTCAAAATATAAGGACTATAATAGTACTAAAATATGTAAAAAAAAAAACTATACAAATAATATAATTATATAATAAAAACGTTTCCAATATTCATTACAACTACTCAATATGAGTTGTTTCTTGTAGATCTTCAAACCATAAAATTCGTTAACAAAAGTAAATGTAAGACATCAAACAGATAAAATAATATGTAAAACAAATCATAAAAACTAATCTCATCATTATTATTATTATTATTACTAAAAAATATATCGTTATTATATTGTAGATTCTTATTCTCCTCAATCTTGAGATACCCACGTCTAAGAAAGCTAACCAAACACTCAATGTAATTTTTTTTCTTTTTCTTTTTGAAATTGTTTCTAAACACCAAAAATACAGACTTCATGGGAATTTTCCGTATAAAATGATTCATCTGTTGCCTTTATCTCAATTTTAAAATTATTCCAACTCATGCCTTGTGTTTATGTTTAGTTACTTTGGATGTGAAATCTTTAAAATAAATAATGAAGATAAATCACATTTAATAGTTTAAAGTGTAAAGTATCACTTTAAAGGAGTAAAATCTATTTATTTATTTGACTTGTATATGACGTTGAAAAACAGAAAAGACAACATAAGTTATATATATAAAAATATAAAATTATTTTGCTATAGAAAATAAAGTAAATTAAATTATAATATTTTACCCTCATTTTAGTATAAATTATTAATACTATCAACTATATTTAATACACATAAGATATGCAATATTTTCTAAATATGATTTCCAGATTAGTATACTAAGAATCAATATTCAACTATTTAAATTAGAATCAAATTATCATTATTTGTATTAATCAAATGTTGATGGAAAAAAACAAGCAAGTGATAATAATATATATAATAAATGAAATGAGAAAAGATGTCAAACACATTTGTATTTGTTTATTGTAGTGTATATGATTGAGATAATCAATCAAAATCATACATGTACCAACACCAAATTGAAAATATTATCAATAAGTAATAAAGAATTTAAAATAATAAATAAGTAAAAAATTATTAAAGTTAATTAATTTTTTTAATTAGTCCGTATTTATCACTTTAAACAATGTTCTTGTGTACCTCTACAAATAGGATAATATCATCTAATAATGGAAAATACATTTTCAATAGTATTAAATAATTCAATTATAGAATACTAAGTGTTGGAAAAACATTTTGGAAATACGTTCATTCCTATTGAGACTGATAAAATATTAACAAACAAAATTACTAAATTGACAAGAGAGAGTAAAAGACACCTCCTATTCGTACAATAACATTTTTTTAAATTCAAGAAAACTGATATGACACGCGTTAGAGAAAAAAATATATAATAAAAATGTAATTTTCTAAAACTAAAATTTTAATATTATCAAAACATTGATTAGAGAGAATCGAAATTATATTTCTTACACTCATTGGATATTTCATCTACTTGTGCTGAAGAGCAATTGTAAAGAAGAACATTTAAAAGATCAACAATCCATTTTCTCCCTCTTCACTCGATATTTAGGATACAAATTGTATTTAATGCGTTACTTGAGAAATAAACTTTTTTACGCGAATTTTTTCTAAAATAATAATAAGTATTTTGTTCTTATTTTTATCTATCTAAATAATACGTTCTTTAATCACTTTTACTTTTATCACTCCTCTCTCATTTTTAATCCAAATATATAAGCAACATTTTGAGTTGGAATGTTCTAAATAGGAAAAGTTAATTTTATTTTTTTTTACTAAATACATTCAATCACATTTTTTTTCAATTAAAAATTCGTCATCAACTAAGTTGATAATTACTTCATACTTATAAGGCACTAATAAAGAAATGTTTGTCACTATGCAAACCTTTTCTAAATTTTATTTATTTGTCCTGACTTGTGTTTACTTTACATTATCTAAATAACCAGGGTGACATTTTACTACTTATTTTTTATATCTCATCTATTCACACAGCACATTTATTATTGTATTTATATTTAAATCAAATATTTACTATTTTTATATAACGTTGTTTTCTTTCTATTTCAATTATAATTCTGACAAAACCACAATTTCTAAAAAATATCACTTAAGATCATGTTTGGGGTTTGATAAATCATTCAATATTGATTTTTAAAACTGCGATAATTTAATATATTTTTTTAAATAAGATAAACCTCTGGAAATAAAAATATTAGACAGCTTTTAATATTTTTTTTCATAGCCCAACAAACAAACAGTACTGGATAATTAACTTAATATATATTCTTCACCGAACCACAAGCCAGCGTGTGATTAACACGTTCCAACAACTCAATCTCGTCCACATGCTACTACTCTTTTTGTTTGACAATCTTCCGCTTCTATGGAAAAAATAATAAGTTTAGACCGTGTGATTTGAATACTTAAAATATAAGGCTAATTAAACAATAGATTAAATTTTATGGATTTTTATTATTTTATCATCAATAAATCAGAAACTATTGACTATAAAACTTTTAATATAAAACTAATAAAGCAGTGTATGAATACACTTTAAAATGGAAAAAATTTTGTAATTCCTTGAACAATTTATATTATTTTTTAAAGTTTTCAAAAATATAAATGATGTATATTTGATTTCGTTCATTTCATACTTTAATACATATGTATTTTATTTGAATAATATTAATATAATTGTAGCAATAAATAGTTTTTTATATGATAGGGATGAATATAATTTGGATCGGGTCATATTACGAAGGTAACGTGGACGCTGAGGGCTGTCTTGTCTGTAAAGAAACATTGTATTGGTCGGTCTCATTAACCCACATGTTGATTTATTATGGTGTTATTTTAATAATTTAATTATTCTTTTAAGAATTTATGTTGTGTAAAATACATTATTTAAAATATTTGATATGAAACAAAAAAAAATTATGTTATATTGTTTAATTATTGTATATTTTGCTGGATATGAGAAACTTCATTTTAAGGAAACTTGAGTGAATCCAAAGTTATGAAAATAGGTCAGAAATTTATAATTTTTTGGGACCAACCAGCTTCCCATTTTTTAGCTTATCATGGGAGAGGTAGCATTGCCATCCCCATATGTTTGAAAAAAAAAAAACACATGAATTGGTTACAATATCGCACATCAAAATTGGTTCAATACTACTTATTTTTAACCTTAGTCTACATCAAGCCAACTCACGAAAGTTTAGACACGAGTTAGGTCTCGTACTATATAATAAAAATATACGAAAAACAGAACAAAAGAACAAGATTGTGAGCATTGAACAGTGATGAGCAATTTACCTTTAAATATCAAAGGTGAAAAAAATAAAAAAAATAAATGGAAACCATTAATATGGCTATAAAATATTTACTCTTGTCCTTGTTGGCTTCATCTTTTTCTTTCTTTCTTCCTTGAATTTACGAAAGTCAAACCTCTTAATCAACAATATTTAACAGTGTTTGCATGTTGATTGGAAAAGCATTAAGCTCTCCAACAAGTTACTATTTCCAGTAACAGAGCATGCTCAATCTCAGAAAATTTGGTAGTGGATTGGAATTTGGAACACTTTGTTGGATATAAAAATAACCAAAGACTTTCAGTTCCACTGCAATTTTCTCAAGGAGTGAAACTTCTTCATTTAATGAGTTGTTTAAGTGTCAAACTCACTGTTCTTAACTTTTTAAACTTTTGACTTCATTTTTTCTTTTGTTTTGATTGACTCATGCAAATTATGTGTTTCAAAACCTAGTTCAGCTCAATGTACTTGTTTCAATTTGATCCTAACCTATATTCAATTAGGATTCTTTTGTCGATCTTGATTTTTTTTTTTTTATTTGTTGGTTGATGTTTAAATCATATAGATGAGACAAATACGCTATTTTTTATGAATAAAAATAGGTTTCAGTAATTTAAAATAACAGATAAAAAAACTAGTGCTTAGGTGTGAATTTTGAATTTTTTATGCTTTTAGGATAATTTTTTAAAAAACTTGTGAAATAAATAAAGAAAAAGATAGAGATAAATCACATTAGACAATTATGATAAAAGACGCTTTCTGAAAACGTTGTTCTTTTTATTTTTATGTATATTAAAATTGTTATTCAAATCCCTACTTCAATAACAAAAAAGTAATTTACTTTATGACTTGAAGCACACCTTCAAATTTGAAAAAAAAAAAAAAAACAAATTTTATATATTTATTTAAAGGAATTGGCCCACAAACTTAAAAAAATGGCTTATTTTGGCTATCAGAATTCTCAGCAAGAGGAGTCTCTTTTATCTTTTCTTTTAAAATTAAACAAGTATATAGAGGATAAAGTAAGAAAGAGACAGTTCCCACGGTCTTAAATCAGGTACATACACGTGTACAACACTTTCTCTGAAACACGTGTCTCTCTACCAATGAGGAATCCGAGTGCCTTGGTTTCAACCAATCAGAAATGACATGTTGCAGTCAAATTCGGATATTTTGATTCACATTCATACTTCCCTCCATCCATAATCATGGCACCTCTTTATTCCCACCACTGATTTCACCATCCCAGAGCCTATTTTTGTCTTTTCAGTATCCAAATAGTCAAAACCTTTTTCAATCAACTTTACAAAGAGGGTATCCAATTACAAAACACTTTTATTTTTCACTATTTTTACTTTATTATGATTTCACCAAAGATAAAATCATTTCTTTGTTACTTAAAATATTAGATTCAGCTATAACTTTTGAATTTAATAACCATTTGATGCAATGTTCGTTGTCGTGTTAATTTTTATCAATTTATAAACTGTACACACAATTTCGATGGATCGCATTTTTTCTCCTATATTTTTATATGTTAAATAAAATTATCTCGTTAATTTACAATATTTTAGTATAGATATAATAAAAACAAGACATCAAAAATAAAAATAACGATTTATAATTATCTAAAAACATGTTTGTATATAAACTAAAATTAACAAAAAAATGTAGACATTTTTTATATATAGCTTTGTATGAAAATATGTTACGTATTAACACTGTAAAAATTATCGTATTATCTATAATCTATTAAAATAAAGCAACATTTTTTTTTCACTAACATAAAAGTCATACTCATTATAATTTTTAACTGATGATATAACTTATTATTATGCTCGGAACAATTAAATATTAATTTTATAATTAGATTGGTAATTCACTTTGCTAAATTATGACTTTCGGTCTGTATAAAAAATAAACTCAAATTTAGAAGATCATGTTACGTAAATTAGCGATAAAGTCTAAATACATTGATAATACGTACAAAAAAGAGAGAAAAAAAAAACAAAACTATTCTTCCCTTTTCTTTTTATTGCAAACAACAAGAACGATTTATAAGTTTACTTATTTCTTATCTCACTTAAATCTCGATCTCCAATTTTATCTCTTCCAAATTTTGATCCAACGTAATAGAAGATGAAGTAAGATCAATATCCAATCATATTTCTTTTTAAAATAATACTTTGTTATTTTGAAAATCTTTAAAATTCTTTTTTATTTTATATTTAAGTTTAGCATTTATTTTGTTGACTAGGAAAAGTAATTATTTTAACCAGTTTGATTATTAAATATATTTTAATATGATTTAGTTACGTTGTTTTAGGTTTCTAAAAGTTTGTTTTAATCAACACTTTAACAGTTTCTTATATTTTAAGTGTTTTTTAGGTAATGAAAACTGTCTTTATTTAAAATGAGTTAAATTTTAGGATGAACTCATGTTTGAAATTATGACCTTTTCATTATTCGATATTGTATAGTTATTCTTGATTGTTGGTTGCAGTAAAATTCAATAATTCTTGAAGCATAATTCCTTTGTTTAGTCTTGAAGTGAAATGTGTAGGTTGATTAATTTGAGGTATGAAGTTAGTTTTTGGAAATTGTGTTCAAAGATAATTTATGCATCAATTTGAGTTAGTTTTTGGAAATTGTGTTCAATGATAAGTTATGCACAATCTTTAAAGATAAATTTTCTTTAAATCACCTACCAATATAAACATATGAATTGTACTTAATTGACGTTACAAATAAACTCTTATTGAAATAGTTGAATTAAGTACATAAATTTATATCGTACAAATATTACAACTTTTCTAAATATTCAAAACATATGGAGTAAAACTTTTGAAATGACAGACGTAACCAGATTAGGATGAATTAATATGTAATTATATTTTCTGTACATTAATACATTTATGATATTAATTTATATTTAATGATTTATCTTTATATTTATTATTGATATGACAATCTGCATTGATTATAATTATTATTATAAACATATGTTTATGCAGATTCAAAAGTTGTAATCAAAAGAAAATAGAATTATAAAATATAAAAATTCTTAATTAAACATAGTGTCAAAAAATAAACTTATTATTTAAAACTATGTAACACTCTTTTTATTTCAACCCTAAAGATCCATCTCACATCTGTCTATCATCCATGAAGATAGAATTAAGTCCACCTATACATAACACTCATAGTTATCCTTTAGACTTCAAAATTTGCCTTTTAGTTTTCATATCAATTTATCATTAAAGCAATTAATAACGTCTATGCTCAGTTTTTATTGAATTTTTTAAATTAGTTTTACAGTGATCTTATGTAATTTATAACACGTAACTCTTTCCTTTTTTCAATTTTTCAACATAATGAATTGTTTAATTATATTAAAATTAAATTATTTAATGTTAAATAAATCAATAAACAATATTGTTTAATAACTCTGTCAAAAACAAAAAAAAAATATCCCCAGCTTGCATGCTTTAATATTAAAACTAGTTAAACATCGTTGAATAATTTTTTAGAATTTGAGATAAAATTCTTTGTTGCGTTATTACAAAGAGAAGTCTTATTATAAACACATTCTTCTAAATATATAGTGATTAAAAATTACTAAAAACCATAAAACTGATTAAGTTTTACATCTTATTAAAAAAAGTGTTTTTGTATTTTTTTAATAAATTATAATTAATAGAAATGCTGTACCGTATTAGAAAGAGTGTTCCCATTTTCCTAATATAGTCTAAAACTTAACTACAAATTCACATAAACAAAATTAAATGATATTTAGTGAATAAAGCAGAACAATCAAGTCATTAATAATTTCCACCCCATTTGAAGAAAATAAACAAGAGAAAATTGAGTGCTTTTAATTTCATTCTCTTTCATCATAAATTTTAAAGAAAAAAAAAACAAGTTGAAGGATAAATATTTATAATTTCATTCTCTTTCACCCATAATTCAAAGATAACATTAAATATTTTTTAAACTTTTAATAAATTACTCCCTCTCATCATTAATACAACATCTCCAACTTTAGAACTTTTTAAAAAATGTCTTAAATTACTGTTGTCTTGTATATATTTAATTAAAATTCTAAATACAATATTTTTCACTGGAACTTAAAAAATTAATAAAGACTTTGAAGATGAGTTTTTAACATGATCACACATACAAATAAAAATAATTAATTTAGTTATGTTTATTAAACTTCTAAAACAATAACATTAATATACTAAACTTATCTTTATTATTAATATTTTTCTGATTATTTATTATTGAAAACACACATTTACAATATTTATAAAAGAAAGAAAAAATGAACGTTTCATAAAAATATATATATATATATATATATATATATATATATATATATATATATATATATATATATAAAAAATT
>Ga0209700_104289_pt1 | contig 25976 bp, 22 predicted proteins | sample SiratroredBW_FD_187528 | JGI IMG/M metagenome (GOLD analysis project Ga0209700, IMG submission 187528) | Root nodule microbial communities of legume samples collected from California, USA - Siratro red BW (SPAdes) (version 2) | ecosystem: Host-associated > Plants > Roots > Nodule | place: USA...
AAAACATGTCTTTTGGATAATAAATATAAAAAACATTTTTTTTACGAAAATAAGGTAATAAAAACACATTTTTCGAAAATAAAATATAAAGACAATTTAAAAATAAAATAAAAGAAAAAGTTTTTTTTAGTATAAAAAATAGTTATTTCTTTTCGAAAATAATGAATAAAAAATTAAAAAGGATATGTTTTTAAAATATAAAAGCAATTTCTTTAGGATAATAAAAATTAATTCCTTTCTCAAATGAAAATAAAAATATTTTTTTAATAAACATTTTTAAATAAAAAAAATAGTCTTGTCTCGAGTTTCCTTTAAATAAACAATTATCAAGAAAAAAATAATAAAATAAAAAATAATTAAAAAATTATATAAATAAATTGCCAAAAATAAAAGAAAATATTCATAAGCTAAAAAATATCAAAAGTCATCAACAAATTTTTAAAATAAAACTACGTGTACCCTGATTTTTTATCATGTATAGAGATACGTAGGACCAAGGTCAATCCTTGTCGGGTCCAAAAAAATATGAAATATATGTTTGTTTGTTTTATTTTTGCTTATTATTTTTATTTGCATAATTGTTATTATTTGTATTATGTTTATTAACATGTTTTCTTTTTCTTATTTATATATTTGTTTGTTTTGTTATTTTATTTGTCTTTATTCGTATTATTATTGTTATTATTTGGGAAAAATGACATTTTGTAAAACCACACTTATTTCTATTCATTTGATTAAAGGTACCGTCTTAGGACGGGAGTTGTGGGGCTGCTAATACCTTCCCCACACGTAACGGACTCCCGAATCTTTGAATCTGGTTCGTAGACATTTTTATTTTTGGTTTTTCTATGGTTTTCCATAATAAACTATTGTGGCGACTCCAATCTCAATTTAAATATTTTTTAAAATTACTTTTTGATCGCCCCGTCGTGATCTTGGTTGCGACAATTGAATTTTTTTATTCTTTTGAGAAGTTATGGGTTGCGCAACATCTGGGAATGAGACGCAGTTCGTTGTTCCCACATATTCGTGATTGGCCTTGCCTTAAGAATTTGAGGTATTCCTCAAAGATTGAGGAGTTATTTTTAAATAATCAGATAATTGTGAGTGTTGTATGATTTTTGTACATTATGATTGTATTTGGTTTTTGTTTTGATCACAAGAATTGTGTACGTGTTCTGTAGATTGTTTGGGACTGGAACTTGATTGAGGAGGAGGATAGTCTAAACATTGTGTGCAATACACTTCAATTTCTAGATTCTTCAGCTTTAGTGTCCATGGAGGTCGAGGATGTTGAGGAGTGCGATGATCGGACAAAAGCTGCAGCAAGAATAGAAAAAATTCAGCCAATGCCAAGCTCCTCACTGCACTTGGAGAAGAAATTAGACTCCTGCGAGAGGAATTGTCCAGTGCCCCAACTAAAAGCACCGAGGGGCCATCTTCCATTCCATGAAGGAGTAGAACAAGGAGTCCACTGTGGAGTACCCTGAGGAGCCCCCAAAGGAGTTCCCCAACTCTCAGTAACCCAACTCTTAGTCCCCAAAACAATCCCACAAGGACTTCCCCAAAGTCTCAGTCCAAAGAGTCTCCAAAAGACTCCCCCAACTCTTAGTCCAAATAGTCCCCAAAAGACTCTACCAACTCTCAGTCCAAATAGTCTCCAAGAGATGGCCCCAAGGACTTCGCCAAAGAGCCCCGCAAGAAGTCCCCTAGATAGTGGATATGGTGATAATGCAGAGGCCAATATGACCGTTGTCGATAAGCTTTGTAGAAGCGTGACAGGTTAGGCTGAAAATGACCATAGGTATATTATATTTTGTCACTTTCTTTAGTGAATGTTTTATTTTGACTTTATCTTGTGTTGTTATTTGTGTAGTGTTGTTTTTGAGATTGAACAACACATGCTTACGAAGGCTGACCTCCACAGCCTTGGCCTGCAACAAAGAGTGGATAACTTGGTAAGCATGATTTGATTACCTTCAATATGTCATTTTTGTTTGGAAATAACGGTAAAATTTGAATGTAGGTCATGCTTTTTACCACGTTTATGCTGATGAATGATTAAAAGAAAAGGACGGGCATGGTCAAGCGTATCTGGTTGAATCCCATGTTTGCGGTATGTAGTACTATTAGTATTTTTTTTTTGTTCATAACACATCTTGATGAATGTTGTCTGTTGCAGACCAATGTAATTCAACATATGGAACAAGAAAGGATTAAATCAAGATGGAGTACCTGGGGAGAATTAAAATACATGACTTTTTTCCCTGAGAGCTTATTGGAGTTCTATGAATTCATGACAGCTAAAATAGTAAGTGTTCTCATATAATATTAAGTAAGTGTTTATTATTTACTAAAAGCTATTTTATTTTGGAGTAGATTTTTGTCCCCACAATTCATAACAACCACGGGTGGTGTTATGCTTTCGTTTGTGGGAAAAGGGAGTTGTATGTGCTCGATTCCCTTGGGCACAAACACAAACACCGTATCTGCAAGTCCATTGATCTTGCTATGGTAATGTCTTATCTGTTTCATGAAATCCTCTATTTTTGCAGTATGTGTTGGTGAAATTGTGTTGTTCTTTTAGGCATATCGTCTACAGGCTCTATTAGATTTCTTTGCAGATGTCGGGGAACCTAAAAATTTTCGTCTTAAACTGAAAGATGATAACCTCCCACTCCAACCAAATACTTATCGTGTTGTGATTTTGGTTAATGTTTTGTATATTAAAGTTTTTTTTCTTCCTTACTAAATGAATGTGATGTTTTGCAGGTTTGACTGTGGTATGATGGTCATTAAATACATGGAATTATGAGATGGTTCATGTAGGTTTCAAGGGAAGAATATGCCTAAAATCTCGACGGTTTGTAATAGTTTAATTATACTTTTATGGTTAAGTGTATTTTTGGTCGAGTTAATAAGAGTTTAGTTTGATGGATCATGGTTTATTTGTAGTCTGACCATCATAGTTTGCGACTGCAACCGATATACAAATGGGTACTTCATGAGGATAACATATTTCATAAGTTTGGAGAGAGTCCATTTCATCACTGTGTTTTATGTGTGTGTTTTATATGAAGGTAAAACAATCAACTAACATATTTTATAAATGGTTTGAAAAGGGTACTTCTGATAATTACATATAAATTTGCAATTTCGTGTGGACCACACAAACCTCCTAGATGCATACAAGGAAAATGTGATAAAAATAAATTTATTAATTAAATTTATGTTAGTAATTAATGAAAATAAATTTTTATTATTGCACTGAGTTGTTCAAAACTACAATTCATTTATAAAGTAAAATATTTCTCTCTCTTTATGATATCATTTATTACATTAATTGAATTATGTCATAAAAAAACTTTGTATCATATCATTTTACAATAATTCAATTATATAATAAAAGAAGGCTTAAATTCAGTTTATTTTGGTCCACTTCACTTTAGTCTAATTTAACTATAAAATAATTAGGGTGGGATAGGTTGTTGTAACAAAATAATATGAAAATCTTGACTAACCTTCTTAAAAGATGAATGAATTGGTCCATCTTTATTAAATTTATTATTTTTTATTATATATATTAAACACATATTTAATGATATAAATATTTTTTAAATTTTTAATTAATAAATATTTTTAATTAGATAAATTAAGATAATTATTATCATTACGTATTAAATTATTTATTATAATTAATAATTAAATTTAATTTATAAATATTAACAGTTTAAGTTATAATATTATTAATCAAATGGATCGAATCCTAGTTTGTCAAGTGTAAGTATAGAAAGTGATAACTAATTATTCAAACTTTTTATAATTTAAAATTTAAGATCTAAAAAAAATTATTGAAAATACTTTAAAAAAGATGAAATAGAGAAAGAAAACAAGTGAAACGTGTGAATTTGATAGGTAATTTACCTACTATAACACAATCCTACATGTATTCATAGAATTAAGCTAAAATAAATCAAATTAACTTTATTGTGATAATATAATTATTAGTATTATTATTATTATAATAATAATAATAATTATTATTATTATTATAATTATAATTTTTGTAATTAATAATAATATTAATATTAACATTATTAATAATATTAATAATATTAACAATAATAATCACATCAAATTCTAAATATTCATAATAATAATTTTATAATAATAATAATAATAATTAAAATAATATTAATAATATTGTTAATAATATTCATGATAATAAGAATATTAGTATATTAATAATATTATTAAAAATATGAATAAAATGTAAAACAATGATAATGGAAATTAATGATATCAAGTAATATCAAGAGTACATTTGAAGTTGAGAAATTACATTCAATCCCAAGAATAAGAGAGTTAGCTACTCATGGTAGCCATGAAAATACAACGGAAAAGAAAAGAATAATACTCGTGATCAAAGGCAGCAGCCGTCAAATAAGAATGCTAATGACACTACAAGAAAAAGGTTATTTACAGACCAATTTTTAGCTACTAAATGAAATGGTTACTAATTGTGACTAAAATAGTCACCAAATTAGATTTTGGTGGCTAAATAACTACAAAATATAAGTAATGATTGAATTTAGTAACCAATTAAGTCAAATAATTGGTATCTAACATTAGCTACCAAGGTTTTAGTGTCCTATGGAATTAGATTCTAAATTGGTATCTAATTAAGTTAGAGACTAATTTATAATCTAATGGTATCTAATGTTACATACCAATTATTTGACTTAATTGGTCACTAAATTCAATCATTACTTTTATTTTGTAGTTATTTAGCAACCAAAATTTAATTTGGTGACTATTTTGGTCACAATTAGCAACCATTTTATTTGGTAGCTGAATATTAGTCTCTAAATAGCTTTTTTCTTGTAGTGTAAGTGATTCCCCTTTTGACCTAGTTTTGGCTTTTTATAGCTTTCCTCCTTTCCATTAGGTCAATATGCGGTCGTTATCTCGTAATTCACACTCTAGTAGCGTTGGCGTCTTCAGATTAGGGTTACATCATGATATTCTTTAAGTGAGTTTTAGCCCAGGCTGTATCTTTTGCTTAAGCAAGAAGTCACTTATGCCCCTATCTCTACTTCTTCCCTCTAATTCAGCTTCTTTGTTTCCTCTCTCTTCAAATTTAACCTAATTCTCAATAAAAATCGCTCTTGCACAATAAAACTTATTAAATAACAAAATGAATAATAAAAGACAATAAAATTCAAATTCAAACCAAATTAATAACAAAATCAACGTAAAAATACATGAAATTAAACTAACAATTAAAGCTTATCAAAAGTCTCCCCACTTAGCTTCTTACTTGTCCCCAAGCAAGACAATCACAAAAGTAATTCTTAAGCATCACACAAACCCATGTTCGTTCCTCTTCTTCCAAACACGCTCTTCTAAATTCAAACATTCAACCTGTAGCTCCATAAATTAGAATTCCATCAATCAAATTTTCAGACAACAATGCACAATTCATGACAGGATAACTCTCAACTCACATATTGCTTTCCAATATTTCTCTCCAGAGTGTCATACTACTCTCAATCAAAAGTTACTACTCATTTGTCAAACAAATTAAACCCTACAATTCATAAGTCAGAAGGTCTTTCATAAGGTTATAATGAGGCTTGGCTAGAAATAAATTTTGTTTTTCTTGGAATTCAATATGTATGAGCAGTTTCACAAATCATGAATGCAACCCAAATCGGTCTTGAAGAATTTATTTCAGATGTGAGATCTAAACCAATTTATTTTAAACCAATCCTTTATTTCTTCATCATCCTATTTTCCATGCTTGAGCTATAAATGTAGCTCCCGCAGCCCATGTATATTCTTTCCAGTGTACCCTTTTTCACCCTGACATTCTTTTTCCCTATTTCCTGATGTATACCAAACAAACAACTACAATTTCAAAATTTTATTTATCAAATCTATATATATATATATATATATATATATATATATATATATATATATATATATATATATATATATATATATATATATATCTTTTTCTTTTTTTTCAAGTTGATGTATATAACTGGGTACACACCCACAGTCACTGCCTTATCTTCTTTTCTATTTTCAAAATTCCACTGCTTCAATTCCATACTCAAATTGCACCATGATTTCATAACTACTCATACTCAAGGTAGGCTTTATACACATGTGGCTCAAGGTTCTAATAATATCATAGGCCCAAATTGGCTCACAATTAAAATCATTTCACTCTCACCGGTTAGCTATTTGGCTCTGGCTGTAATTCACACTCAATTAAACAAATTGCCTTCATCATCCTTATTATTACGAAGTCAATTCTAACTAACAAATTAAAGCAACAATCAATCTCAAGCAAATATACACTCACTCACATTTTGTGTATCACTCCCTCATGTAATTGTTTCTCTCTTATCCTGTCACTCCTTAGTCGTCCTAATCTCATGCTGTCTTTTCTAATTTTCTGTCCCTGCTAGCTTAAGCTCAAATTTAAGATTACGCTACTTACATTCATATCAAAATTCCCAATTCCTATTTCCCAAAATATCATTCATCATTACCGCAGTCATTACACATCAACATTCCTAACCCAGTTCCAATTTGTGCCTAATTATCATACAGTCATCCAAAATTATGCATAATTATCAATACAATTATCCAAAAGAAAGTGCAACAGAACACACATCATATACAGTCATCCAGAAGAAATTGTAACCAAACATAAGACAGATACAATCATCCAAGGTTAAACCTACTCCACCAAAACAGAAAAGTTCTTTAACAACCAGCTCCATCACCAACAACTCCTTCAGTCCTCCACCTCAATCATCCTACTCATCCTCATCAGTAGAGATATCATTATTACCAACAGAGTCCTCATCATCTCCTTCCTCTGATTCTGAAGAAATGACATATTGAGTTTTCAGAGGTTGAGGTTCTAAATCATTGGCCGCCTGTGATGGCCCTGCTAGTTCATTCTCAACTTGTCTCTCTTCATTCCCTGCCATGTTGTGTACTTCTGCATTTCTGTTTTCTGCCCCCTATTGAACTAGGTCGGTCCCTAGGCCAATTCATAAAGGATGAGAATTCCTCAGGGTTCATGAATGGTTCTGGATTCTTCTTGTTCTGCAGTCCATAGTACAGATGCATCAATCCCCTACACATAGCACTTTGCTGATCTTCTAAGTGAAATAGGCGCCTCATCACCCTTTTCTCCACAACATCCAAAGTTGGAGATGAGGGTGAAGCAGGTGGGCTCAGGACTCTGTTCCTTTGCCTTGGGTTTTCCTCAGGATTGGTACAATGGTGGTCTATAAATTTCTTATCAATTGAAGAGTGAATCTTCATCTTTGGCTCCACATGTATACCATTCTTTTGACATAGTGTTGTTATTAAAGCCGGAAAACCCAAAGTTCCCAACCGTTTTGCTCCTCTAATCCGTTCTCCATCCACTACTTTTTGCAACTTATCAGAAATAATCCTTGCAACATTTACTGCATAATCATCTTGCATAATCGAGAACAACAAATTTCATCTCGGCACATTAACGTCAGAAACATGCCCAATCGGTATGACATTGACTAACATGAATGTCAGCCACACCTGTGTTAAGGTCCTCATGTCCTTCCTCCTAGTGCGTGTCTGCTTCCGAGATGAAGCAATTTGATAACCCTTGCTTGGAATACACAAAACTGCAGCTACCTTCCTATTGTTGAATCCTTTCTTCCTACTGCAAAGTCTCTGATAATGGCATTTATCCTCCTCGTTAGGGAGTGAATTCCCTAACAGATCATCAATAACTTGGGGGCTGTAAGAAATCCATTTCCCCCTCACCATGGTCTTTCTCTTATGCATGTCCTGCCTCTCAGCCCAGGCATCTGCATAGAACTCCCGAACTATCTCAGCGTCAAATCTCCTCATGCGTTCTGCCAATTTCTCCTTAGCAACCCCATCAAAAAGGCATCGCATTCGCCTGGCTCAGGCTCTACCCTCCTATCAGGAATAAAGCTCTAGTGCTTAATCTCCTCATACCTTCTTATCTTGTTCACATTCAAAAACCTTCTTGTTGTCCTTTGCACATCTACATTGGTGAAATGCTCCTACTCAAGCATGTCCGATGGAATCGCCTCATCAAAGAATGACTCGTCAGCTCTTCTCCTCTTCGATGGTGGCAATCGGTTAGGGGTTGTATGCTTTACTCGTGGCATCCTTCACTAAAGAATAACGTTAGCAACAATATTATCTCAATAATGCACTATGCTCACCCCTCTAACACTCATAAACCATAAAAATCAAAACTTTGTTTCTTGGTGAAACCCTAATCTCCCCGATTCCTTACTCAGTGTAAAATGCGATCGTAACAGTAGCTAAAACACTATCTTCTACTCCTACCTCTATAACAGATGCTTGAGTTCACAAGGGTTCTAACATTGAAGAGGGGAAAACAAAAAACTCACCTTGATTCCTTGAAACCTAACGCAGACAGTAAAAATGCACAGTGTAAGCAGGACAGAGAGAGCTTGCGTCTGAAAATTCATAGTGGGAAGTGACCTTGTGACACAAGGTAGTGTCCTGTTATATTGAATTGTACTAGTCTGCACTAAGTGACAAGTAGCCTAAGCGCTAAACCTAGCTCAAACTATAGGGTTCCCAAATTTAAGAATATTTATATTTTTTTCAAACTGCTCTATATGGTTTAACCTGCTTAACCACAAAAGGTCCTGACCACCTAGATTTCAGCTTACCCAAGAACAACCTCAATCTAGAATTGAACAAAAGAAATGGTTGTCCCGGTTGAAAACTCCTTTTCAAGAGCTTCTTGTCATGATAAGCTTTCACACATTCCTTTTATAGTCACGAGTATTGATATGCATTTAGTCTCATCTCCTTAAGCTCACTCAATTGAATCTTTCTCTTCTCTGTAGAAGCCTTAGAATCAAAATTCAGCCACTTCAGTGCCCAAAAAGCTCTATGTTCCATCTTCACAGGAAGATGACAAACCTTCCCATATATCAGCTGAAATGGAGACAAGGCAGTTGGTGTCTTAAAGGCTGTTCTATACACCTATAATGCCTCGCCTAACTTGATAGACCAATCCTATGTGAGGACGTCACTGTCTTCTCCAGAATTCTCTTTACCTCTCTATTAGAAACTTCTACTTGCCTATTAGTTTCAGGGTGATAAGTTGTAGCTATTCTATGTCTCACCCCATAATGTTCAAAAGCCTTTTTCAATCATGCATTGCAAAATGTGCTCCTCGATCACTGATCACTACTCGTGGTGTTCCAAACCTATAAAAAATATGGTTTTTCAAAAATTTAATCACTATTTTTGCATCTGCTTTCTGAGTAGGAATAACTTCCACCCATCTTGAGACATATTCCACTGCCAACAATATGTATTCATTGGAAAATGAACTTGGCAATGGACCTATGAAGTCAATTCCCCTACAATAAAAAACTTCAATTTCTTGAATGTAATGCAGAGGCATCTCATGTATTTTTGAGATATTTCCTATTCTCTTGCAGTTATCACAATGCTGCACATGCATATGTGCATCCTTAAACAATGTTGGCCAAAAGAAACCTGATTGCTACACTTTGGCAGCTGTCCCCTCCCTATTAAAATTTCCTCCATAGAATGTTCTTTTCTTCCTTGGTGGTCACACACCTTCTCAACAAGTTATCCGCCCCTATCTTGAACAAATAGGAGTCATCCCAAATATATTGGTTTGTATCCCTATGACTTTAAAATTAACCATATTAGCAAACCAGGGCCTTTCCTGCACTACTAGCAACTTTTCATCAGGAAATTCATCCACCACTTCAATCTCCCTTAAAGTAACCTCTTCATTAGCCAATTTGTACAGTTGATCAGCCACATGATTTTCATTTCCTTTCTTAATCTTTAATTTCCAAATCAAATTCCTGAAGTAGTAACATCCATCTAATCAGCCTCGACTTTGACTCTGGCTTGGTCAATAAATATTTGATACCAACATGATCTGTGTACCGCAACCTTAGATCCTATGAGATAAGCACTAAATTTCTCCAAAGCATACACTATTACCAACAATTCTTTCTCAGTAGTAGTGTAGTTACTCTGAATATCATTCAACACCTTACTTGCATAGTGTATCACATAAAACAACTTTTCTTTCCTTTGTCCTAACACTGCTCCCACTGCATAGTCGCTAGCATCACACATGAGTTCAAAACTATGACCTCAATCTGGTGCATTGATAATTGGTGCAATAGTACGCTTTTCCTTTAGACTCTCAAATGCTGCAACACATTCTTGATCAAAGTCAAACAATGTGTCTTTATTCAATAGATTACACAAAGGTTTGACAATCTTTGAAAAATCCTTAATGAACTGTCTATAAAATCCAACATGACATTTGTGGGTGGTGGCAGCTTTTCTATGATTTCCACTTTAGCTTTATCAACTTCAATGCCACGTTCTGATATTTTGTAGCTTAATACAATCCCTTCAGTGACCATAAAATGACACTTTTCAAAATTGAGCACTAGATTAGTCTCCACACATCTTCTCAACACTATATCCAAATTTTCCAAGCATGAATAAAAAGATTATCCAAAAATTGAGAAGTCACCCACGAAAACTTCTATACATTTCTCTATCAAGTCTGAAAAAATGGCTAACATGCATCTCTGAAAGGTAGTCGGTGCGTTACACAATCTAAATGACATTTTTCTGTAAGCAAAAATATCGAATGAACATGTAAAAGCTGTTTTTTCTTGGTCTTGCGGTTCCACTGTAATTTGATTATAGCCTGAATAGCCATCCAAAAAACAGTAGTAAGCCTTCCTGACTAACCTCTCCAACATTTGATCCATAAATGGCAATGGGAAATGGTCCTTCCTTGTTGCTTGATTTAACTTTCTATAATCAACTTGTTTTTCTCATTATGAACAACAATTACTCCACTCTTCTTTTGAACCATCTACACAGGACTCACCCAAGTACTGTTTGAAATAGGATATATCATTTTGGTATCCGACCTCAATCTATTGTGAAAGATGTTCAATTGCGCAATCTCCTCAAAGTCGTGATTAGGACACCTCCTCAACATAGCCTTGAATCTCTCCCATGCTGCACAGAATGCTTCGTTTGTCCCTTGACAAAAATTAGAAATCTCTGACTTTGTTTTAATGTAACGAGACAGAGGGAAAAACTTCTGAAGAAATTTCTCATCCATATCATTCCATCGTGTAAGACTTTGGTTAGGATGGGAATTCAACTGGTCTTTTTTGCCTTCCCTGCTAACGAAAATGGAAATAGTCTCAAATATACAACTTCTTTGTCTCGTTCTTCAAATCCCATTGTAGCAGTCAACTCATATAATGTGGATAAATGAGTATAAGGGTCCTCATGATCCAATCCCGTGAATTGATGACTACTGATGAGAGTCAAATATGTTGCCTTCATCTCTATAGCTCGGGCTGTGTTAGGAATGTCTGGGCCCCTACTACAAAGCGTAATCACCCAGTACTCTTCTTGGTTGTTGATTTTCATGCCCATTATTTTCCTCTACCATAATTGCATCATGACTCTTTTTTGCTTCCCGACTCTTCTACTCACGTTTCCTCCTTTGCCTAATATGTCTCAGTGTCTTGTTGATGTCTAAATCAAAAAGTAGTTGCTCTTGCTTCACCTGATTTCTCAAACGCATCAATCACTACACTAGCAAAAGTTTAACGATCACAAAAGATTAGTAATTCACAATACATTTAATACAGAATTCAATTTCTGATTTTTTACCGCTCCCCAGCAACGGCGTCAAAAACTTGTTACTCCTTCAGCACGTGTACTGAGTACTCAAGTAATATAGAAAATAAGTAAGAGTATCGTATCCACAGGGAACAAAATTTATGATTGAGAATTGAATGTGGATCAAAGTACTATGAATGAAAACATGTAATAAGAATATATTGATTTTGTGAGAATGTAAAAACAAAACAAGTAATGGTTGAATTTACGAAATTTATATTAATAAAGATCTTGGGATTGAATTGTATTAATCTTATTCTCATACACTCTTTATCATAAGGTTGACATCATCTCTCTCAATTACCAATATTTGCAAATAAAAATCATTCAATCTGATTCCTCTAGATTTGAAATTCATAAATTAAAATACCTAGCTTTGTCTTATTGAAAAATAAGATGGCCAATGTTGAAAAATACTTCAGAACAAATTAATAAGCACAAGCAATGTTCAATCAAATTAGTATACTATGCAGCTCTCTCTATATTACAAAAATGAATATCCAAGACAGATTTGTAAGGTGCATATCTTGGAAATCTATTCAACAATTAAGACTATAAATCTAAACTGCAGTATCAATATATCACCAAATTAACAATGTAATTATGCAGCAACAGTCACAGCTTAAGAAGCAAGCAAAACACTGAATTTTGCTAGTAGTTGCACCTAAATCAGTCTAAGAAAACCTCAATAGATTATCAAATTAAAACAGATTCAATAAATCCAAGTTACCAAGACTAACTAATTAAGAAACAAAAAGGCTAATTGTGTTGTAAGATACTGAAACTTATCACGACAGAATAGCTTGTAACCAATTAAAACACAACCAGAATTAGTATTTTAAATCTGTCCAGAATTCAACAGGTTTTTCTTCAGTTTTAACAAGTTGTTCTTGGTAGCAGAATTGAAATTGGCATAAATGCAATACGAAAATTAAAAAGATAAGGGAACAAGAAGATCACACAGTTGTTTTTATACTAGTTCATCCAACCACTTGGGCTACATCCAGTCCCTTACAACCCTTGCAAGGATTTCCACTAATTCAATCAATGTTTATAATCAAATCACACTCAAGACCCCTTCTTGAACCCTACAAGAAGGTCTTCTACCCCCTTGTGCAAACGCAGTACACCACTATAGATATGAATGCAAACAGCACAATATACTAATTCAATTACAAGTTTCCCCCAATTGCAATGCTTAAACACACCTATTAAGCACTACCCAATCAAGAAACTAATTAAGAACACAATACAATCTAAAATTCCACGTATGCAACAGCTAATCACAACAAAAGGCACCAAGGAAGAACACTTATCTTCATAAGAAAGCAGCTGCCACGCTAAGCAATCAAATGCAAACTTTGCTCTTCTTCAAATGTGAGAAATCATGATGAGTTTTGGAAACAATTGTGGTTTGTTCTCACTGTGGGTTTTGTCTCCAAGAAACTTTCTCAAAATCTTTTGAAAATGAGTGAAAACCTAATTGAAATCAAAGAGTAATTTCAAAACGCGCGCTGCTGGGCTTTAAAAACATGTCAACCCAAATCTGTTAAAAATTTAACAGGTTGTTATAATTTCTAAAACGTTTTGAAAATGATATTTTCATTTAAACTTGAGTAAGAGCAATGCAAGCAAATGATAGATTGACACTTACTAATGCATGAGAGACCTAATCCAAGTAAGAACCAACCCAAACCTAGAATCTAAGTTCTTCAAGCAATTTCTTCATCAAATCAACACTTAATAGGCTTCTTCATTAGCTCCAACATGTCCCCAATTACTAGAATAGATTAATCAGCATTAAGCATAGTTGCTATAAACAGTCATTACACTATAATTCATCCTTGAACTTATACATGTAATGTGTTAAACATTTGGTACCAAATTTAAAAAGTGCTTCCCAGTCACAATAAGAATTCTAAAATAGATCAAAGTATGAATAAAACATAAAACAATGATAATTGAAGTTAATGATATCAAGTAATATCAAGAGTGCATTTGAAGTTGATAAATTAAATTCAATCCTGTCGCAACCGGCGGTCACGACGGGAACAGGGATCCAAAAGAGAAAAATTAAAATAATTTGAAAATTAGGAAAAAGGAGTCGTCACCATAGTTTATATAGAAAACTATGGAAAAACCGGAAAAGGATAAGGCTAGTATGTGAAAACCAGATTTTGGGTCCAAGAGTTGGTTACATGTGGGGAAGGTATTAGCACCCTCACAACACCTGTCCTAAGACGGTACCTTTAATTAAATAAATAAAATGAGTGTAATTTTCAAAAAATTTATTTTCCCAAAAAAATGAGACAAAAATGAAGATAAAAACAAACAAAAATATTCTTTTTATTTTTGGAAGGGGCCCGACAAGGTTTGACCTTGCTCCTACGTATCTCCATCAAGAATGGAGAAGTAGGGTTACGTAGTTCTTTGGATAAATTTGTCTGTTGATTGTTTTGAAATTTTGAAATTTTCATATATGTGTTTTTTAGTAATAGAAATATTTTTAAGTTTTGAAACTTTATAATTATTTATTTTCTAAAAATACATATTTTAAAAAAGATATTTATTTTCAAAGTATCTAGAATATACAACTCTAAGTTTATTTCCAAAGTTTTACATTAAATATCGCATGACGCGTGCGACCATTTGATATTTACAAAACCTTAGAATAATAACATTAAATATCGTATGATGCGTGCGACCATTTGATATCTAACATTATTTTTAAAAAAATATAATAATCCCAAAATTTTATTTTATTTCCAAAATTTTTATATTAAATATCATATTACGCGTGCTATCATTTGATATTTAAAGAAAACACGGAATAATATTAAATATAGTATGACGTGTGTGGCCATTTAATATTTAACATTATTAAAAAAATATAATAATCCCAAATTTTTTTTCCAAAGTTTTATATTAAATATCGTATAACGCGTGCGATCATTTGATATTAAAAAAATTTTAGAATAATAATATTAAATATCATATGACGCAAGTGACTATTTGATATTTAACATTATTTAAAAAATATAATAATCCCAAAATTTTATTTCCAAAGTTTTATATTAAAATTTTATTTTTATTAGAAATTAAAAGAAAAAAACATACAAAATATAAGCTTAAACTATAGAGGTACACAAATAAAAATTCTTTTTTAAAAAATATTGAGCTGACTCAAAAAAAGCCCAGAATGATTTTTTATTGAGATAAGATGTGTTATGGTAATGTGTGGGTGCGAATAGGAAGGCCCCAACTCTACAACCCTAGGTCATCATCACCCCAACCCTAAGCCACCACCACCTTACTTCAAACCCATGTTAGGTCTACCAACCCAAAGCAGCAACGGTGATGGCGAAAGAGGAGTGGCGACGGCGGCGGCAGGCAGTGCAGCGGCAGTGCGGGGCAGTGCAGCGACGACACAGGGCGGTGCGACGGCAAAGGAAGAACGATGGTGATGGCGGAGGTTGTTTTGGGACTGTTTTGGAATGGTTTTGGATGCTTTATCCCAACTTGACGAATTTGAGTTTTTGGGAGCACAAAATACATGGACAAAATACAGAGAAGAATGTATGCAAAATGAAAGATGATGTTTTTTTTATTATTTAAGAAATAAGAATTCTTTTAAAAAACATACAAAATGTCATAAAGAGCAAAATGAACCCTTTTTTATTATTTTATCTTTATATGAAAATGAAATGATGAAGAAATAAAAAAACATCACAGGAAGATAAGAACACAGGATTTACAAGTTTCAAACTTCAAGATCCATATGAAAATTTAAACCTTACAAATCATACATGTGAGTGTTCTTAAAAAATGATAGCATCCTTTCCAAATATTTCTTGCTTCTCAGTTTTAAACCGAGTGTGGATAGTAAGACAGGAGAATCAATCTTCTCTTCTTCTCTACTTTCTCTCTCTTTTCTCCTCTTTTTCTTTGTATCTCTTAAAGAGATGAGTAGTTCTTTTTTAACATAAGAGCAGTTACCACTTAAGTGAATCTTCTTTTTTTATTATTTTATTTATTTTTATTCTGAAAGTAGTTCAAAGCGGTTTTTAAAGATTGAATTTTTCTTTTTTTCGTTTATTATTATTATTATTAAAGATGAAGTGTAGATGAACGTGAGATGAAGCAGTTTGAGAACCGTCATATTTTATTTTTATTTTTATTTTTTATTATTGTGGAAACGGAGAACATGGGTGGTTCAGACCAGTTTTAAGATTGACTGATTATCTTTTCTTTTTATTATTATTATTATCTTTATGTTATTTTTTAAGAAGTTAAGATTGAGTGAGAAGTTACAAAGAGTTGAGAATTTTTTTTTTTTAATTTGTATTTTTCCTAATTCTTTTATATTTTTCTTTTCTTAAGGAGAGAGATATTTTGGAATATCTCATTATCTATTATTTCACTCATCTTTTATCTCTTATCAATTTTGAACAATTTTGAATAGTCTTGAGCATAGCATAGCTCACAGAACCAAATCGTTAATTATTTTTTATTATTTATTTAACCGGACGAGATCGGGTATTGACAGTTGTCCCTCTTTACTTGGATTTTACTAAATAATTAGGAAATTAAAAATTTTAGATTATTAAAGTAAAAAATAAGTAAAGACAAAATAATTGATTTCGTCCGAAAGAAAAAATATTTTTTCAAAATTGAGAACTCAAGAAAAAGAAAAATTATGTCATGACCTTGATCTTTTGAGGATAAGAGGGTTATGAATCATTACTGGAGATCTGACTTTGAGTCTTTTCCCGAAAAAAGAAAATTAAATTAAATTAAATGTTGAATAATAAAATGTGGAGATTCAACTTGGAGTCCTTTATCACACACAAACTGTAAAATAAAGTGTGGATACGATTTTGAGTCCTTTCGCACACCAGTAGAAAAGTAAAGAATGGTTGTGACTTTGCTTCTGCAGGGAGACAAAAACCAAATAATGGCCAAGACCTTGCTTTTGCAGGGGATCAAGTGCCAAAAACGAATGTGACCTTACTTCTGCAGGAAATCAACATACCGAAGAATAATTGTCACTTTGCTTCTGTAGGGAGTCAAAAATCAAAGAATGGCCAAGACCTTGCTTCTGCAGAGGATCAAAAGCCAAAAATAAATGTGACCTTGCTTCTGCAGGGGATCAACATATCAAAGAATAATTATGACTTTGCTTCTGCAGGGAGTCAAAAATCAAAGAATGGCCAAGACCTTGTTTCTGCAGAGGATCAAAAGCCAAAAATAAATGTGACCTTACTTCTGCAGGGGATCAACATATCAAAGAATAATTATGACTTTGCTTCTGCAGGGAGTCAAAAATCAAAGAATGGCCAAGACCTTGCTTTTGCAGGGGATCAAGAGCCTAAAACAAATGTGACCTTGTTTTTGTAGGGGATCAACATATCAAAGAATAATTATGACTTTGCTTATGCAGGGAGTCGAAATCCAAAGAATGGACAAGACCTTGCTTCTGCAGGGGATCAAGAGCGAAAAACAAATGTGACCTTGCTTCTGCAGGGAATCAACATATCAAGGAATAATTATGACTTTGCTTCTGTAGAGAGTCAAAAATCAAAGAATGGCCAAGACCTTGCTTCTGTAGGGGATCAAGAGCCAAAAAAAATGTGACCTTGCTTCTGTAGGGTATCAACATATCAAAGAATAATTATGACTTTGCTTATGCAGGGAGTTGAAATCCAAAGAATGGCCAAGACCTTGCTTCTGTAGCGGATCAAGTGCCAAAAATGAATGTGACCTTACTTCTGCAAGGGATCAACATACCAAAGAATAATTGTCACTTTGCTTTTGCAGGGAGTCAAAAATCAAAGAATGGCCAAAACCTTGCTTCTGCAGAGGATCAAAAGCCAAAAACAAATGTGACCTTGCTTCTGTAGGGGATCAACATATCAAAGAATAATTATGACTTTGCTTCTGCATGGAGTCAAAAATCAAAGAATGGCTAAGACCTTGCTTTTGCAGGGGATCAAGAGCCAAAAACAAATGTGACCTTGCTTCTGTAGGGGATCAACATATCAAAGAATAATTATGGCTTTGCTTATACAGGGAGTCGAAATCCAAAGAATGGCCAAGACCTTGCTTCTGCAGAGGATCAAAAGCCAAAAACAAATGTGACCTTGCTTCTGTAGGGGATCAACATATCAAAGAATAATTATGACTTTGCTTCTGCAAGGAGTCAAAAATCAAAGAATGGCCAAGACCTTGCTTTTGCAGGAGATCAAGAGCCAAAAACAAATGTGACCTTGCTTCTGTAGGGGATCAACATATCAAAGAATAATTATGACTTTGCTTATACAGGGAGTCGAAATGCAAAGAATGGCCAAGACCTTGCTTCTGCAGGGGATTAAGAGCGAAAAACAAATGTGACCTTGCTTCTGCAGGGAATCAACATATCAAGGAATAATTATGACTTTGCTTATGTAGAGAGTCAAAAATCAAAGAATGGCCAAGACCTTGCTTTTGTAGGGGATCAAGAGCCAAAAAAAAATGTGACCTTGCTTCTGTAGGGTATCAACATATCAAAGAATAATTATGACTTTGCTTATGCAGGGAGTCGAAATCCAAAGAATGGCCAAGACCTTGCTTCTGTAGGGGATCAAGAGCCAAAAACAAATGTGACCTTGCTTCTGTAGGGATCAACATATCAAAGAATAATTATGACTTTGCTTTTGCAGTGAATTGAAAACCAAAGAATAGCCGAGACCTTGCTTCTGCAGGGGATCATGAAACCACTATCTAAAAGTCCAATCTATGATTTGTTTTTGCTTTAAATGCATGTTTGAATGCATAAGAATTTATGATTTGCTTTTGTTTTTTATTTCACTAGGGAATGAAAGCATGAATGCATTTATGAATGCATGGTAATGCATGAAACTCTTTGAATTTTTATCCATTTGAATGAATTGAATGCAAGACTCTATGTTAATGCATGAAATTTTGACTTGCATGAGATTTTTATTTTATTATTCGAAGATGCTCATATGAATGTATGAGAATTTCCGATTTTGCCTTTTCAAATGCATGGAGATTTTGATTTGCAATTTTGTTCCTCTCTTTAAATCAAATATTTTTTATGCAATCATTGGATTCATTGGGATTCAAATTTGAATTTGAAAAAGGTATTCACAAACCTTAATGCCTGACACAACAATTGTAAATGTGATAGATTCTAACATTTTGATGCATATGTGTCAGAATGGGTGGAAGAACAACAAAAAAAAATATGGGAAGGACATGTTAATGAGTGCAACTTTATTTTGAATCTTTCATACTCTTTGAGAGTTGATCATGAATGCAACATAATTGCCCCAATTTTTTTACAGAAAATTAAGGTTCAAAGGGATAGCCAATGTTGTTGGGTTAGATGAATAAAAATGGATTTAGTGAGAAATTGGGGTGATGCAACTTATGTGGAGAAAGCTGCATTTTTAGGAACATGAGCAGATACTGATTGAACCAAATAGGAGTGCCTCCAGTTTTAAAATATGGATGACAAAAAGTAATTTGGCCCTGGATAGAGAAAAATATGGGAAAGACACAAATAAGAAAGGATTGCCCCAGTGTTGGTGTTTCTATGACACTATTTTGATCTTGTTCAGTTGGCAGATTTGTATCATCCTTTCTGCCAAAAGCATTTCTTTTTTTAAACTTAACTTGTATTGGCGGTCACATTCCTCTGTTGCAAGGCTATTCTTTGTGAAAATCATTGACAATAATTTTTCAATCAATATGGACTTGGCTTGTAACATGGTCAGTGTTTAAAAGGTTTTGAAGAAAATGATATAGAGGCTCAAAAACGTTTGTGGGCTTATTTTTTGAAACAAGAATCATCAACCAAGTGTTGTGAGAAACAATTCATGTTTTTGCCGAGCTCACCTTCTTTTCTTCCTTTTTTTGTGATAGCATCTTTTGTTTGCGAATCATCCTCATTTGAAATTGATGACACACATTTTCCTTTTGAATTTCTTTTCTTTGGTTTTGACTTGGGAGCTTTTGATGCACTCCTTCTTGGATTGATCTCTTTCAAGAAGCTTTTGATAGGTATTCTAAACCTAATTCCATCATGTTGATGATCCTTGTTTAGGGTATTTTTGAAATATATATTTTTTTAGGCTCAAAGAAAGGCACAGTGGAATTTTATTGATAATTTCAGGATGAAGAAACATGGTCATATATCATTTTGAATTCTGATTGCTTGATTTTCAGAGAGATTAACTCCTGCAACAGTTTTCAATTACTCTCAACACTTGTCATTTTTATTTCTCTTTTTATGGTCCTATCTTTTGCTTAGATTATCCTTTGCGGGTTTTCAATCTAACGAACTTTTATTATCTTTCTTTTTTTTGAATGCTTCTGAGGAAAAGAGATTGAAATTAAGATTAACCACATGAAAAAACCAACTGATTGCCCCAATGTGATGCTCATTCTAGATTTTGATGATTGACACTGCAGATTACTGAGACAAATCCTTTCTCTTTTGGGTTGGATGAAGGAAGGCTCAAAGAGGTTTCTGAAACATATGCATGCAAATATGTTATGTCTGAATAAATAAACTTAATTCTTTTTTTTTTTTTTATGTCAAGCCTTAAGATTATGCCAAAACTTTTCCTTCACTTTTATTTTTCATCAATAGATTCAATGATTCCATAAACATGATTTATTGTGTAAATTTTTTTTATCCATCCCACGACATCCTTTAGAACTCGAGAAAATCTTGTAGACAACTTATGGTGTGTACTTCTCTTAACAATAACAAAGTATCAAAGAAAATTTTATTTCATCACAAGATAATGCAGATACGATTCCAATGTTTTTTTTCACAAAGTTCAATATTCTAAAAATATTACATCTCCAGACTATGGAATCAGATTATGCATAAAATCTTTTAACTGTGTCAGAGTTGACCGGTAACGATAACTCTTCTCCATCCATCCTTGTGAGAATTAGCGCTCCTCTAGAAAAAACTTTCTTCACAGTATAGGAACCTTCATATTTTGGCATCCATTTACCGCGATGATCCTTTTTAACAGATATGATCTTTTTAACCACTAGATCTCCTCAAAACTTTTACGGACAAACCTTTTTGTCAAATGTCTTTTTCATTCTTCTTTGATATAACCATCCATGACATACATCGTCTAATTTCTTCTCATCAATGAAAATGAGTTGATCATATATTGCTTGGAACCACCAACCTTCTTCCAACTTGGTCTCCATCAATACTCTGAGAAAAGGTATTTCAACCTCTTTACTTGATGGAATTTTACTTCCCTTATCTCTTGTTCAACTAATCTCCACAATTCTGGAAAGGGTTCACATTTTTCTTCATATTCATCATTTTCATATTATCGTCTGGGTTTGTAACATTTAGATATGAAATATTGGAATGATTATTTTCAAAATATATGTCGTCATATCTGCATTATTCAATATTACAAAAATAAATAGACAAGACAAATTTTGGATGAAAACACAAAATTTTATTGAAACTGGATCATTGTTACTACTAAGAGAAAATATCACACGAGAAAGAAATTGCTCAAAACCAATCAAAGGTTTCTTTTTCTAAAGCATTACATTTCATCCTGTGTGAACACCACAGGTATATCTACAGATTCCCAATTGCCAATTTGTTTATTGGGAAGACAAGGGTGTACAAGATTGATAATTTCATCTCCATGCTCCGGCTCGATTGTCGCCACTTGATCAACATTGGCGCTAGTCGAAGTACCTCCATGGCTTGATAAATGGCCAACTCCTCCACCATGATATTCACACTTCGCATTGGCGTCATAATATCTAGGATAAGGTGGTTATATAATCCTTGTTGGACATATGACCACTAGCGCATTTTTTAGTAGATCAGGTAACAGCTCTGTGTAAGTCATTGGGATAGGAGTAAACTTCACAACCTTCTCTCTTGAATTACTCCTCTGATATAGCCTTGACTCTGCACTTGATTAAAACTATGACATCTAATATTAGGATAAAATGCATTATTAGGTGTAAATGGAGGTTTGTATGTAGTTGGCAGCCAGGAACATTTTTAGCATAATTTGGTACAGCATTTGCAACATAAACAGATGAAGATATGTAGTTGGGCAGATATTGTCGCTGATATCCTCCCCAATAAGGCATGGTGGAAGCTGCTTGAACCTCTCTTTCCTTCTTTTGGTTATTATTATTATTGAACCCGGGTTTCTTAGCATTTGTAGCCACGGACGGGCTTTGTGCTATTTTTTCATTTTTCAATCCATGTTCAATCCTTTCTCCAATAGTGACAATATCAGAGAAATTTGAGGAAATGCTTCCAAGTACATGTTCATAGAAAGGGGTTTGTAACGTTTCTATGAACATGGTGGTCATCTCTTTCTCGTGTAATGGAGGTTCTACTTGAGCAGCTAACTCTCTCCACCTCTGGGCATATTTTTTGAAAGTTTCTGCACTCTTCTTTGTCATATTCTGTAACTGCATTATGTCAGGAGCCATGTCCATATTGTATTTGTACTACTTTAGAAAAGCGTTAACAACATCCTTCCAGGAGCGGATGCGAGCTGGCTCCAAATGCATATACCAATTCAAAGCATTTCCAGTTAAACTTTCTTGAAAAATGTACATCAGTAGCTTTTCATCGTGAGCATGAGCAGCCATCTTTCAGCAAAACAGCATTGGAAAAATTTAAAACAATTCAAACCTAAAAATAAAACGATGATAGAAAACTTGTTTTTTAACACTTAGCAACCTGACTTTTACGATTTTTATTTTTTTATTTTTTTTTCTATTTCGAATTTGGATGCACAAAATAATATTTTTAACATCTTAAAGAAATTATTAAAATCTCAAATAATATATTTACACATTGATAAAAAAAATGTTAAATATTATTTGTGACACTAATAGACCATAATAATTACTCGAAACTAATTTTAAAACATTTCTATTATAGAAATTATAACATAAGATTTTAATTTATTTTTGGTAGTTGCTATTTTACTTCATTTTTAATCTTATATCTATTTTTTTCTTTAATACAAGAATTTTATAATATTTACACTATAATTTATTTTTTTATTTTAGACAAAAAATATATTTTTAATATAAAAACACTTTTTTCTTTTTATAAATTTAAAATCTATTATCACGTAACATATTTCAATGAAAAATCAGAATTTATTATCCGTATATTAGATATACTTAAAGTTGAATTTATATATTACCCATATATTAGTTGTGTCTTGTATAAAGTTTCCATCTTAAGAGATATGCATGATTTTAAGTCAAACTTTCAATTTTATCTTTATTCATATAACTTATTTTATTATTATATTTTTTAAGTTTTATATTTACCTTTTTAGATTCAATTAACTATTTATAATAAAAGAATCTATCAATGATAAAATTTGAGCACACAGGACATATGACTTTCGATTAGTTTATAAATAATAAAAATACATAACAATAATTTTTGGTTTATATTTTTTTTAATAAATTATAACTAAAAAATAATTTTGAGTGTGAATATACTTCACACTTTCATCAAAAGAGGAAAATTAGATACTCCACACGCAACTTCTAAACATTTATCTAATTGTGATAAGTTTAGTACTCTATACCACTAGAGGCATCTCGATTCAAGCATTAACTCTCAAGGTAGAATAAGTTTAAAATGTTAAAAAGTTAATGAATTTTAAATAAGATCATTATTATAAAAATTATCAAATACTTTTTTATTCGAGAAAAATATTATTATAATGGGTATATATATTTTGTATTTGAAGAAAAGTTACAATGAAAATTTAAAAATGAGAGGTATAAAAATATAAATTCATTCCTTCTGTCATAGATTTTCCTAATTATTCATTACGAATTTTTAGTTTTGAAGTTATTATTTTAAAAGTTAATTATTAAATGTAAAATGAATTTTATTAAATTAATTTATTCATATTTTTATTTTATATTAATTATTATTAAAATTAATTATTAGTTTTAAAAAATAAGTCCTGATAAAATAATTATAGTTGAATATAAAAAGATTATATTAAAGCTTTTAAGTTTTCATTTTGACATTAAATATAAATTTAAATTTAAATTAATTTTCTATTATTTTATTTAATGAAAAAAACTGAATTAGTAAAAAATTTAAAAGATAATAAATTATATTTAAAAAATATTAAAAAATTAAACCCTAAACATTAAATCTTAAAAAGTTTAAATAACTAGTTGTCGCTTTCTACACCTAGACATGACAAACTAGGTTTGAATCCATTTAGTTGATAGTTTTAATTTATGTTTTCTTAAATTAAATATTAAAATAAAAAAATTTAAAAATTAATATCTTTTATTATAATAGTTGAAGGATGAAAATAAAAAATAATAGGGTAACTTAAACCATTAACATTTATTAATTAAGTCTAATTATTAATTATAATTGTGACATAAAAAAAAACTATACTCTTCTTTTCATAATTAAATGGATATAATACACTGTGCCAAAGATCACTTACCTAACATGAAAGAATAAGACAAAGAATACAAGGCTTTAAGAGAATAGTTAGTGCTCAGTGCAATTCATGCTTGGCGTTGGGACACTTGGGAGGAATGCACTCAGATACATTTCAGGCATGTGAGACAGTGTTCATGCAAAAGCGCCAAGATACTTTCACAGGACCGAAAGTATGTTTTCCTGCTCCCTTCCACTCAATTCAAATAGTTGCACCTCTTTAATTCCTCACACAAGTTTTGGACCATATTCCTTATACGAGGGCTCCGTGTCGGTTTCCAACTATTGGTTAGTTTCTCCAGTGAATAGGAAAGCGTATGGCATCTCCTATTGCGGAAGCTATTTTCGCAGTACTTTCGGACCACCTTCTTATCTATTATATGGTGTTCACCTTTCCGTCAGTCGTTGGAAACTTCATAGACGTAGACAATATTGGTCTTAGTCAACTCCATCCTATCACTCACTAGTAAAAAAAACACATTTTATGATGGAATATCATTACGGTTAATAGAAATCTTCAATTAAAAACAATGCGGTGACACTTTTAAAATTACGAACAACTATACCAGTACAGTTGCCTACAACAATCGCGATCGTATTAACATTGTAGGAGATACCTTACAGGAGATACCATCGCGATTGGTGTGAAAACCGCGAGGTAAGACACACAAATATTTAAAATTAAAAAACTGCAAGGAGATACCATCACATTTATTTCCAAAACCGTGATAGTAGAAACTAATAATTTTTAAATTATTTTGCAGGAAAGATACCATCGCAGTTGCTTTCACTACCGCGATGGTATGTGGGATACGAGCGTGGTTCCCACAAACAACCACACTCGTATCCCCTATTTTAGGGATGCTAAGAAATCCCTTGTTTACAACCATTGAAACTCAGACGCCCCTTTTGCTTTTCCTTCCAAGTTCTCTTACGAGTTCGGACTCTCTTCTCCGCTGCTCGAATCTTTGACGGGCTCCACGGAGACCAAAACCGAAAGCAACGATGGCAAAGATGACTCTCTTTCTCTTTCTTCTCTCTCTCAAGGTTCTCTTTGTCCCTTATCACATCACGTTCTCACTTTCTTGCGCCATAAAAATTTTCCACTAGCCAAGAAACGGATAGAAAATTTTCTAAGCCACCACAGTTTAGAGACCACCACCGATTCGGCTGCCGCGTTGGATCTGGAGGCGGAGGTGCATCGGCGGAGTTGGATCTAGAGGTAGAGATCGTGTTCGTCGCACTAGATCTGGAGGCGAAGGCGGAAGTCCATCGGTAGAGTTGGATATGGAGGCGGAGGTCGTTGGATCTGAAGGTGGAGGCAGAGGTGCATCAGCGAGTTGGATCTGTTGGGAGCGAAGATGTTGAAGGTGAAGGAGGTGGCGACAGTGCTCTTTTTGCTGTCCCAAATTTGGATAGAGGAGGAATAGAAGGTACGGCCTAGAGAACTTGGGTGAGACGTAACTGGCCGAAAGATGAGATGGTGACGTCGCTGTTTTTTTTTTTTTTAAATTGAATTTACCACCGTGGTTACAATAAAAACCACGGTGGTATATTATATTTTTCATCATAATTATATAACCGCAATAGTATTTTCAACTCTAGAAACACGATTATAAACCTTCTGAAACCATGATTAAATATATTTTTATAT
>Ga0209700_104290_pt1 | contig 25954 bp, 15 predicted proteins | sample SiratroredBW_FD_187528 | JGI IMG/M metagenome (GOLD analysis project Ga0209700, IMG submission 187528) | Root nodule microbial communities of legume samples collected from California, USA - Siratro red BW (SPAdes) (version 2) | ecosystem: Host-associated > Plants > Roots > Nodule | place: USA...
TTAAAATTGAATATTGAATTTTCGTTTTAATTTTTCTGAATTAACTTTTTGGTCATCTATTTGTTTTAAAAAAATATTACTTCAATGTGCTATTTTCTTTATGTTTATTTTCTATTTCGTTTTTCTGTTAAATTTTGAAATTAATTTTTGTAAACATTTTTAACAAAAATTGAATATTAATTTTCTGTTTTGCTTTTATTGAATTAACTTATTGGGTTTTCATTCATTTAAAAATATTTATTATGCTTTGTAATTTTAAATAATTTTTTGTATTTATTTTGATTTACATTTTAATAGTGTTGGCTAATTAAAATGATGATGTTTAATTAAATATTATTTGGAAAATATAAAATGAGAAATATTTTTAAATAAATCAACTAATTCAATAAAAAACAGAAAATTAATATTCAATTTTTGTTAAAAATATCTACAGAAATCAATTTATATAATTTAAAAAAAAACACAAACAAATCGTACATCAAAGTATAAATATTTTAAAATAATTAAAAATCAAGAAATTAATTCAGAAAATTAAAAATAAAAAATTAATATTCAAATTTTGCTAAAAAATTTACAAAAATCATTTTCAAAAATTTACGAAAACAAATTTAAAAAAAAAAATCAAACAAGCAAATCGTACTTTAACGTATGATTCCTTAAAAAATTAGAAAAATAGAAATCATTTCCAGATTGATTTCAAAATATTTACAAAATCAAAATTAAAAAACATAAATAGTACTTGATTTTTTCCAAAAAAAACTAGAAATCATATTTAAATACACGATTTCAATTAAATTGAAAAACTTAAAAGATAAAATTGAAAAAATACACGATTTCTTTAAAAGGGATAGAAAAAAAAATAAAAATCATATTTTCAGTTAAATAAAGAGAAAATCATGTTTCAATGTACAATGTCAATCTGTTTAAAATTGTATCTCAAAGCACGATTTACCTATAATTTTTTAAAAATATATCTATTTATATAATATTGAAAATAATGTTACTTTAGTAAAAATACCAGATTTTATCTGTTCTTCAAACTATTCTTATAATACTTCTTCATCACAAATAAAAAAGAAAAAACTTAAAAAAAAATCATGACAAGTAATAAGATATTAAACATGTAGGTACAAAGGCTAAATATTTTACAATTGAATACCCATGATGTATACAGGTTAATCTTAAATATCTATGGAAGCTCATTTTTCTATTCCATGTTTTCATCTTCATCCCATACTTCTTTCATTTTTTATTGGAAAAAACTACAAGTATCCTCAACAACTAATTAAACTGAAATATATATATTCTCATATAAAAATATATCTCAATTTTTATACTTCTCTTTAATTTTAATCACATTAATTATTATATCCATCTATTTTTCTGTCTTTTCCACTCTTGGGTTAGGATTGGATGAAGGTTACCCTGTGTCCTTCAAATATGAATGTATATTACTTTTTCTATTTGCCACCTATGGACAAACTATTGCTATGTTTAGTGGCCCGCGTGGTAAACCTAAGAATTTTCCCATAATCAATAAAAAATTCATCTTAAAAATAATTTTTAATATATATATATACCTTTTTCCATAAGTTAACCAAGATGATTTGTAAATGAGTAATGTAAAAGATCTTTACTTGTTTAATCAAATTCTTTATATAAGGTATATTATTTGGTTTTTTAAGTATTAATTATATTGTTATTTAAAACATAATAATTTAATTACTTCAAAAAAGAAAGGGATGTTACATTAAATAGGAAGCGAAGATTATTTTTGTAGTGCTAAGCGTTCGCATATATTCAAAAACTTAATTATTTACATCTATTTGAATATATTTCTCTATAAGTACTTAAAAATTACATAAAATTAATTCTTTTATAAGTTAAAATTATCATATTTACAGTTTAAAAAATTAAAAATTAAAAATTAAAAATTCATATTAGAAATTTTCAATAAATCAATTTATACATTAACTAAATTTCAATTTAAAAGACTTTTTTTTTTCATGTTATTCTTTTTCTTTATTCCTAAATATTCTTGTATAAAAGTATGTCCCAACGTGCTCCTCGTGTGAGTAAAGAACAAATATCAAAAATTGACTTGAAATTGGACTTATGACATTTATTGTTGTTATATTTATTGGAATGATATGTTTTTCTATTTTATTCTTGTGATTGGTTATTAAAATTATTTTTTAACATTTAAAATATTGCTTAATTTTATGTACCTAATCTAATCTAAACTGGTCTCTTATTTATTTGATTTAATTTTGATATAAAAATTACACAAATTAAAGTGTAAAATCAGACTAATTTTATCAGTTTCCATGATAAAGTTGTTCAAAAACAAACCTTGAATACTTCTGGAGAGCGTAAATTTAGCTACAAACTAGAAAAAAAAGCACACACTCTTGAGTGGTAAATACTTTAATTTATATTTCATTTTTTATCTAATTGATAAGATTATTTTAAAATTTATCATTATTTTTTTAATTATCTTGTGTCCTATATATGTGTGCGTGTTTTTTTTATTGAGGGCAATCTTTATTTAAATTATTTATTTCATTTTTTAAATATTTCCTTTATCGTTTTTTCACATCTAACAATTGAAAAAGGAACTCACTTTTTTTCTTCTTCTTCGAACATGTTTAAAAAATCTTCTGATAGAGAGTACAAGTGCATACATTATCAAAAAAAAAAAAAAAAAAAAAAAAAACAGAAATTAGTACAATACATTTCATATAAGGCAGTATTATCTTTACCTATAACAATATATAATAAAATATTCTTATTTAATGTAGTATGTATGTTTTATTTTTTAATTAATATTAATATTACAAAAATAAGAACCATTAGACCTTACTCAACCTCATATCTTATAAAAATATGAATAGATCTGGGAATTTTTTGTGGTTACAAGAGAAAGAAATGAAATTAGCACAGTTCTGTCAAAAAAATAAATGGAATAAAACGTTGTACTGGAAAAAGAACAGAAAAAGGTAATAAGATGTATGAAATCCCATAATATATTTATATCATATCATATCACATCGCATTTTAAAGATTACCAACTATGTTCTTCTGCAAATTGTTCTTAAACCCTATCTTATCAGTTAGCATCCCTCACAACATCAGAATATATTACTTCTTTGGGTCCTTCTCTACTGCATCATCTTGTGTGAAATCCGTGTTCTTAACAGCAAAAATCTCACTGTTACCAAATTTAATTTCATTATATATTCTACAATAATTCAAGTCATTTATATATTCATCCTAAATCAATTTCTTGGATGCGCATATAAAAAAATAAATTGACTGCTCTAAAGAAGGAAAGCTAACATACTTTTTCATTTTCTCTCAACATACTTTACCACTGTCTCAACAATTCTAATCTTAGGTTTAAAGGGTTCAATACATGTATATTGATTCTAATGTAATGGCAAAAATGCTAGTTTTATAATCTAAACAAAAAAAAAAGGAAAAACAGTTATACATTTTAATTTTGAAAAAAAAAAATTAAATATGTTAAAAATTCAGCATAAAATAAATTTATAAATTCATTGCCTTTAGTAGAGACTAAAATAAAGAGAAATCCTAAGATAATTTTGAACTGTTTAGGCGCATGTGTTATAAAACATAGCAAATGCATAGTTGTGGATTAAGATATATGCTCTGCGCAATCAAAGACAAATCATAATGCCCATGGGAATCATAGTCAGACAATCTTGTTAAAATCTCCGAATATTTTTTTCTTATATTTATGGAATAAATAAATGTTATAAATTGCAAAAGTTCATCATTGATATGAGTATTTGTGTGTGTATAATATATACTGTTCGATATATTTTATTCCCCACGCGAAAAAAAGAGAGAGAAACAAAAGAATTTTCCTTTTCGATTGTGCTTTTTGGATACTTCGCGAGAGGCTAAGCTATTTAATTCTCTTTGTCTCGTATCTCAAAAAGCAATAGCCAAGCCAAAAGGGTATATATTATATCACTTAACATGCCTCTTTCATTTTTTATTTTTTATTTTTTGTAACATGCCTCTTGATTTGATCCTTTTCTTTGTTATCTTATATATACGATTATATTATTTTTGTTATTTAAAAAATAGCAATATGTACAGCTGTGTACTTCAACTATCAAAATCATGATTTTGTCATTGCGTTTTTTCTACCAATCCTTTTTCCAACTATAAAGTCAACATTCTTTCTTCTTTTTTCTGTTCGATATCTTTGGTTCCATCTCTATTTCATTATATATACGTATGCTAGTTCTATTGGAATATAATTATGTAATCTTCCTTGAGTTTTATGATATTTTTTTTAAGATAAAATGAATAGACAATAATTATTTGTCAAAAAATAGAGATAAAAACTGTTTTATTTTTTTATTTTTTTACTTTTAAAAGTAGAAAGTGTAGTTTAAAGTAAAACCCCTTATATACCCTTTTGAGACTTATCTCTAATTGATGCCAAAGTTAACTTTTTTTTTCCTTTCTAATGTTAACCATGTTAGTGTATGTTATATAAGTACATGACCATGCACGTTACGTACGGTGACATGAAGGAACAAGAAGAAATGGCCTTTGGCTTCTACGTATAGCCAATATGGAGACTAAAGTACCTTAAATCACAATATAATATACATATAATTTTTTTTGTTTTTTAGTTTTGGATGGAGTTGCTATCGAAAGAAAACGTGGCGCCATGTTAGATTAGACCACAGAAGGGTATATTTAAAAGAGAAATACACTAACACCTTGCACCACACCAAGATTCCTTCAACCAGGCATGTTGCATGCATGCATTATCTAGAAATTTCACAGAATATTTTTCGTCCTTATGTACCACGTACAAGTTCAGAAAAAGTTCTATATCGGATTTCTGTAAAAAGAAATCGTTTTATATTATTAATTTATTGAAACTTCCTTTCCCATACTGTATACGTCAGTGGCAGCAATAATTGTGATTCACAATCATCTCAAATCTTTGTTGTTCTAACATAGCGATGCATGCATGCAACTGCAAACCATTATTCACTTTCTTTTTAAATGTAATCTGAAAAGCTAATGCTATATGTGTATAGATATATTATATAAGTAATATCTAATATCTAGATCCATATAAAATTGCATCTACTATCTATCTTATAGAGGATAGATATATACGACAAAAGATTAAATCACAACTCCATGATAAAAAGAAAAACAAAATCTCTGTATCTTTGTTGATAAACTCAATATTTGAATTAGACAAGATTAGTAACAAAAATGACATTAGACTCTTATTCTCTTAAAATGATGTTATTCTTGAGTATGGATACTTTTGTAAACTATAATTACCAAGTTATTTTTATTCTCTAGATTTGAATGCGATGATAATGTAAAAAATATGAAAGATTAATTATATTTGTGTTAAACACATGATATATAATCAATCATAACATGAACATTTCATATAATAATAGAAATTACATGAAAAAGATAAAAAGATATATGAGTATGACTTTCATATTCTTATAAGAGAAATGACATAAATTTTTGTATTAATATATGTATATTTCTTAATAGGTTCTCTTTCATTTATACTTATCATTCTACAAATTAATAAGATAATGTTTGATGAAACATTTATCTCCCATAACACAATAGTTTATACAGAAAATGATCAATTTGTTTTTCCAATAAAAGATAAATAAATATTAAAAATAAATATTTCAAGAATGCTCTAATCCATATAAAAAAGTCTAAATTCTACAAATTAATAAGATAATGCTTGATGAAACATTATCTCCCATAGCACAATATATGTTTATTTAGAAAATGATCTATTTGTTTTTTCAGTAAAAAGTACATAAATATTAAAAGGAAATATTTCTCTAACTCATAAAAAATGTCTAAATTGTTTAAACCTTCCTCACCTTACATGTAACCCAAAAAATCTATTGTGACGCCAAATTACAAGAAACATGGTTTACAAATTACATGAGAAAGTGTTGTTTGAAAAATATATCTTCTTTCTGTATCCAATATCTTCTATTCTTTTTTTATCTTTACAAAAAAAAAATATGTAGGACCTCAATATGTATTTCCCAATTAGACCAATTTCTCCTACAATTAAATTTTCACTCTCCTTCCTCATATCATCTTTCATCTCTTCAATTATGTTTTTCTTTTGTTCTGAATTACTAAACAACTTATCGTTTTTTTTTTTCTTTTAAAAATGTGAAGTAACTCATTCACTTATCCTCCCATAATTTGATTTGTTGTCATGTATTCCCCCTTAATTTTCTTATCTTTTCCATCTATATTTTTTTCCTTACTTTTGCACCATGTAATATACTTCTTATTAAATATATGTCATCTCCTCACTTTCATCCTATGCACCATATTTAACTTGTATCACTCTACACCATAAACTATTCTTTTCTACCACCATATATTATTGTATGGAAACGTAAAACATGTATATCAATGTGACTTGTTCTATTTGACGGAGTGGCTCCAAACCAATAAACATTTGTTTAATCCAAAGAGAAATATATTAAAATTAAGCTTAGTTATAATTACTTGTAAATATAAACAAAAGTTAATTTAGTGTAAGGTTATACTCATTCTAATAGTCATGATACAAGGCTTTATATGAGAGGTCATGAGTTCTATTAATAACTTTAAAATATCTCTACAACTATTATGAGTTTTATTATATTATATAACTTTAAAATATCTTTATAAATTTATTATTATAAAGAGGTCTTCTTTACACTTTAACTAATGTTTTATTTAATTGTTGATGTTCATGAATTAAAGAATTTATATTTTTTTAATTCTTATGAGGCAGAGTCTTAATTAACACGTTATCATATTCAATGGGAAGGTTTTTATAAAACTTAGTCTTAAACTTATGATCATGGATATGATCCTTCCATGGAGATATCATATGACGTGTTTGGATAAAATTAATATCACTCTTTCTTTTTTAATTGTATATTCAATTTTTGTTTTAGATATTTATCTTTTGTAAAGTTCAAGACTATTTTAATTGTTGTTTTACCAATTATATCCTTATTTTAAAAATTTAAAGATGTTAAAATATATACTTCTTATATATGACTTTAAATGAATTGGAGTTTATATCTAACTACATTAATAATATAATAGTATAAGTAGATTACATTTTGTATCAACATTTAAATCTATATTAGATTATGATAATTTATCTTTGAGGAAGCTATGAGTGATGTTAAATTCTTTTTGGGAAGAAAAAAAATCTTTCCACGATATTTCAAATCAAAATTTATTGCGGTGAAAGTTGTAAGATTAAAAACTATATAAAGAAATTTATTTTCATTGAAATAAAAAAAATGTAGTTCAAATACTCTATTTCACTGGCTCTTCTTTGGTGGAGAAAAAAAGTTAACATTGAGAATTATAAAGAGAGAAGATGAGTAATTACGTGAAGAAAAGAAAATTATTGCAAAGAAAGAAGATATGTTATTCTGAGATATTGTCACTTTATGGTAAAGATATTATTGAAAATATTATTAATTTATTAAAAGTTATGAGAGTTAGTACTATTATTGGTTTATGTATTCAAACCTTAAAACGCACATTTTTAGAAATAAAGGAATTATAGTTTTAAATTATTTTTAAAACAATTATATTTTTACGTTTCATTTTGAAAAGTTGTAACTACCTTCCGGTTTTTAAACATGATCTGATTAAAAGAATTAAAATAACACACATTTAAACAAATATTAGTAAAGTTATCTTCGACTAATCAAAATCTCATAATGTATTGAAGGTACTAGAAAGACCAAGAAATGTCATGTATCTTTCATTTGAGTTCCATTTCATTTATATTTTGATAAAATTAATTTTGAAAATTTTATGCTAAAATAATTAATGGTTTACATATATGTTTATGTCAGTTTACGAGAATAAATTTGTTCAAATGGTAAAGTATTTTTTAAAAAATGAAAATATTTTATATAAATTAGAAATCTCAAACTTAAAATTAATTTCACTAGTTAAAAAATTTAAATCATTGCAATTCCACGTACCAAAGAACTAATTTTAATGATTGAAAATTATAGTTGACAAAACCACTTAAATCACTATGAAAATCCCATTTTTATTGAAGAAAATGTAATTTTGAAGCTATCTAATTACAACAAATAAATAAATTCAAGGATCCAGAACCTCATTCCTTGAACGATCTCTTTGTCTCCATAGCCTTCTAGTTGAATTTATAAATATTCGATTCGATTAAAAATTATTATTATTATTATTATTATTATTATTATTATTATTATTATTATTATTATTATTATTATTATTATTATTATCGTTATTATGATATTGAGTATTATTTATAGTTTTACTTGCCCCAAAAATTTTGAAAAATAGTTTGGTAATATTAATCCCGAAAAGATAGAGGCTTGACAATCACTGTATAAACATTGCTTTACGCAAAACAATTTTAATAATGGTTCATGGCAGCAAAAAAACATGTATAAATATAACGACTAAAATGATCATAAAATTATCTTGAAAACACATAAAATGACATTAAAAAAAAAAAAAACAGCACAAGATCATGAATATTATGTCAGAAATATTTATTTTCCATTAACTCCAGAACAGCTTCAATGATCTTTCCCTTTCTAGAATTGGATGCGAATCTAAGTAGCACAAAAAGAGGTCCCAATTGGATAAATTCAACTTTTCTTCCAACGCAGCAGATGCCTCAAGGAAAGATAAGGCACAAAGTTCACCATTAGCAACACAAATTTAAATGAATTCCAAAAAAAATAGATTTTTACCACGATTGGGAAATTAATTCAATCAATAAAATAGCTTACTTAATTAATCTAATGCCTTCAAATTAACAATTCCTATGCTATGTGTATTACTACTACATATATACTATTCCTCATTCCCCAAACAGGAATCCTACGTATATATGCAATCGTGTAAAAACAAAACACGAAAACTGTTGATTATGTCCCAAGAATCAAATGACTGTGTTCATGAAACATACAAATACAATTATGAATGAAGTTATGTAAGCATAGTTTTTTATTTTTTCTTATTTTTGAAGCCATGTGAAGGACTCGTCTTTGTTGTTCCGTATGCATGCATGGATAGAGAGATTCGTTTGTAGTAAAAGGAAGAGTTGGATCAATCACTGTCAACAAATGATCAAAGAAAATTTCGAAACCGACCCAAATATCTCATCGATGATTCTCCACTTTTTTCTCCATGGCCACCCTATCTTTTTCTTTGCTTAGCGATGCCAATCCACCACACCACCTAAAGCCCTTCAAACCCCTATATAAGAATCTCACCTTTGCCTCAAACTCACAACCATACCTCACATCAAAACCTCAATACCACATTCATTTTGCTACCTTTGCTTAGCTCATTCACAAACTTTCTTTCACTTTTCCAATTTCTGCATTCGACCCTTTTGGCATTGTTGCACAAGGATCAATAAGCTACAATGGATAGGGTGACAAAGATGGTTTCAGAGAGGCCAGTGGTGATCTTCAGCAAGAGCTCTTGCTGCATGAGCCACACCATCAAGACCCTCTTCTGTGACTTTGGGGTGAATCCATCGGTTCATGAGCTCGATGAGATCCCTAGAGGCAGAGAGATTGAGCAAGCTCTTTCACGGCTAGGTTGCAGTCCCTCTGTGCCTGCTGTGTTCATTGCTGGTGAGCTTGTTGGTGGAGCCAATGAAGTGATGAGTCTTCACCTTAATCGCTCCTTGATTCCAATGCTCAAGAAAGCAGGAGCCCTTTGGGTTTGATCAACAATATTATACAATTGATCTTGACCCTACTCTTCACTCATCACTCACACATACATATATAAATATGCAGACTCTAATAAATATGTTTTGGTTATAGAAATATATGTATGTACTGATGTCATTATATAGGTAGGGGCAGGATATATATATATATATATATATATATATATATATATATATATATATGTAATGAAGAAACTATATATCCATGCAGCATGCTGTTTTTAGTATAGAGTTATGGCACTAGCTATGTAATAATAAGGCTAACTTAACTCATCAAGGTGTAGTTTAGCCTTTTTTGATGGCTTAAATCTAATGTTATCTTTTTGATATATAGTTATATATATGTAGTTGTAATAAATTAGATGGAGTTGCAGACTATATGATGAACTTTTTTAACATTTTCAGCATCATCGGGTTCTAACCTGAGAAAGATAATTAATTGCTCTTATGATAGAATTTGTTATGAACTATTGCAGGTAACTATTTTCTCAGTTTTGAAGAAGGAAATATCACAGTGATTGTTCAAAGAACAAGAACAGTGGAAGTAATTGCATAAAAGATTAAACCAGAAGAGAATCTTATTACTCGTAAAAAGTGGAATATTTGTAAGACAAAAAAAGTAGCAGCGCGTGTGATTCGGCTACAAGCTGCGTCTTCTTCCAGCACTTAATTACGTGATAGAGTACGTAACATAATAACGCCATAAATGTTTATAACTCCACTCACTGATAATGTTTAAGTTATTATTAAAAGATAAAATAAATTCACACAGATATTTTTAACCATTTCTTTTTAAATTCAAATTATAAAATTTCTATTGCTGATATATACTTGTTACACCTATAACTAAAGATAAATATTTAATTCATTAAAAGTAATTATTTATACTTTCTAAAATTACGAGCTGTTTCTGATAAAAGTTAAAAGTTTAAATTATTAGGACAACATGTGTTTGAATAATAAATAAACCAGTCAAACATCTTTCAATTATTTATCTTTTTATAACTGATTTTATCTTTTTTTGTGTAGTTGAATGATTTAACTTAAAAATATGTAGTAATTTTATTTATTGATGTCCCGTCTAATTTTTTTATTCAAACCCAAAATTTATATGACTCGTAATTTTACTTTAATAATTTAATTTAATTGTTGTCATTGATTAAATTGAGATTTAATGTTGCTTTTCAACATAAAACTGAAAGAGTTAATCTTATTTTCGAAAACCTATTATAATCGTAAAAATTGCAAATTAGTTAATACATAAAAAAAATACATTAGAATAAATTCTTGTATATTGAAAATAGAGTACGTCCACCCTAAGAATTGGAAAAGAGGACTTGTAGAAGATATCATTATTGAATACAATATTAGTTGTGATGAATTATATTTTCTTCTTCATATAAAAGTCTTTAAACCTTAGATTTATTCTTGAAACTTCTATAGTTGGTCATAAGTAAAATAAATAAATAAATAAATATATGTATAAGAACATTTTTACGTTCGAATAGCTAACTCTTGAATACATGATAAACTACTAAGGGATAAACTAATAAATTAGTTTATTGTATTATAAATGTTTAGTAAATTAGTTAATAAATATAAAATGACATAAAAAATATAATTATATAAATTTTATTATATAAATAAAATTTTATTTTTTAGAAAAAAATTATATAATTATAAATTTAGATTTTTTGAATAATTAAATTCTTATTAAAAATTTTAGTATTTCTATTTATTTTCTAAAAGTTATATATGTTTTTTTTTATTTAGATAAGTCATTTTATTTAAAATAATTGATGTAACGAATATTAATTAAATTTAAATTCTATTATTTCTCAATTTAAACTAATAATAAATTGAATTTGTATTTTACAATTTTTACATTAATATAATGTAATGAAACATTAATTACCTCAATATATAATATTAAATTTCTTTTAATTAGAATCACATACAAAATTAAGAAGTAACTCAAAAAATACTAAACATAATACAATTAATTATGTCAATAAAATATAAATAAGTAATAATAGGTAAGGAAATAGAAAATTAAATAGGTTACAAGTTATACTCTTAAAATAAGCTACTTTGATATATTTACTAAACTATTTTGTATCAATTAATCTATTTTTTAAAATAGTTAAATAAATTAATAACTACCTGATCACATCTTTAGATAACCCATTAATTATTAATCTCATTTCTTCCCATAATCAATTTGCTTGATCAATAGTGCTCTTAATATTATTGGAATTTAAACATTAAGTTTGAATTATTATTAGGAATTCCTTCTAACATTTTATGTTATTAATAAAATATGTTGTAAATCAATATTTTTGGATTCCACAACTTTTGTATAATTACATATTTGTGTCTCAACCAAAAATATTTGGTTTCATCTCCCCAAATCATTGATAGAATGAAGTTATTAATAGCTTTCAGGGGCAAATTTGCTCTTTCCTTAAACAACTTCAAATTATTTATGTTTTGAAGTAAATTTGGATGTGTAGCAATGAAAGTAAATGATTCATTGTATCTTAATAACAAAATCTACTGATATTTCAACTAAGTTATCTTCAATTTTTCTCCATATGGTTTATTCAAATTTTCTTCATTATAAAATCTCACTAAATATTACAGAATACCTTAAAACATATCTTATTGACAATAACAAACTCATCCCAAACATGAGTTTTTTTTCACTCCCACCATATTATATAAAAAGAAAAATTTAGAAGAATTAAACATAACATCGGTCATAATTTGGTCAAACAGTCTCTTTATTTTGGGGTTAATGATCTAAATAGAGACAAACAGAATTTCTCTTATTGATTGTTGAGCGAGAGTACTCTGATACTCTTACCTTAATCCTATATATAGTTAAATAAAAAAAAATTAACTTGTAGTAATTGTCTTTTAAAAATAATAATTACAAATTACAAAAGAGCAAAATTAATATTTAATAAATTAAATTTCTTATAATATTTTTAAAATGTTATCAGCGTGACGGTTGCACTTTACACATAATCAATATTATATGTTTAAATGTTGTATTTACATGTGCACTAAGAAAAAACAAACTAACAAATATTTGTATACAGGAAAACAAATTATAATTGACTTTATCTATGCTTCCAAAAATTATGTCAGACATTATAAGAAAATCTTATTTGACTTGACTATAACCCTTTGGAATATAAATAATTCAACTAAATCCCAATAAAGGAGAGTCACTTTCAAACTGGACAAATACATATTGGTTAAGTAAAAAATATTCAAACATTAAGAAAATCTTATTTGACTTGACTATAACCCTTTGGAATATAAATAATTCAACTAAATCCCAATAAAGGAGAGTCACTTTCAAACTGGACAAATACATATTGGTTAAGTACAAAATATTCAAACATTAAAAAAAAGAGACGTTTATCATGTAAAAATAGTTGTTTTTAACTTATGAAGCAAATAATGAAATATAAATATGATATTAGATAATTGTACTTTTCCAATGCTAGATATGAATTAAGTCATCTAGCAACCACATAACACTCCAATTATTATACACAATTTAAGAAAAACCAACACTTTAAATTAGATAATAAGATAATTCATAAAATAATAATTGAAAATAACATTATGTTGCTCATATTCTTAACCTTTAGACTCAATTTCAATGATATTCATTTTGATGATTACTATCATATATTGTTTTTTCAATATCAATCCCATTACAAACTCTAAAGATATCTACAGGGAAAGACATGATGAAATATTAACATAATAGATCAAAAGAAAAAAAAAATGAAACAAGATATTTGCAAATATAAAATATATCAGATAACATGTTTTAAATGCACCATTGATTTCAAAGAATTAGACTGAAAGATAATGGAGCAATCTTGTAAGAGTTTTTTATTTTATTTTTTTCTTAGTCACTTTGATTTTCATCAACTAGGAATTCAATTTGAAATTATGCATGATAGTGATATAGTTTCTTCCTTAATTAACAACTTCAAAGTTTCTCCTAACAACATTCTTTTACTGTTGAAAATAAAACAAATTACATTATTACCTTTATATAAAGTATAATTGAAATTGAATACAGATATAATCTACCAATATTTTCATCCATAAGAACCATTCTCATCTTCATTGAAAATGGAAGAGAAGACTTCCATATTATTGAGATTTGAGAGAAACCACAAACAAATTACTTTGATATGTATTCTCAAACTATCCTTATGATTAAATAAGAAAAGAAAAACTAGTAACCATTAGTATATATTTGATTTAGAACAAAGGAGGGACAAAAAAAGTTTGATGGTGAACAATAACATAGATGAAACAAATCTGTACAACAATGAAAAAATATTAGTTTTTTTTAAAGAAAATATGTTAACAAATAGTATTTAGTCATATAAGCAAAAAAATTTGGAGAGTAGATATGATATTTTGGAAAGTAAAAGAGTGAGTTTCAATTTTTATAACTATGGATATGAAAAGATAAAAAAAATAAGAGAGAAGATAATAAATGTGGAGAGAAAAGATAAATGTGGAGAAATTATTTAAAAGTTATCATGTAATAGCATTATTGTAGGTGAAAAGGGACACATGCATGCACAAATTAGAAGACAAGTGAATTGGACATATCCCTTTGATAACATCATCAAATAGTTAGATCTGAACAAATTGACAAAAACACAAAGTGGAGCATAAATATATATGATATGATGTTTTTCTTTTTTAAATAGACTCATCAAATAGAACAAAAGCTGCCATGGCCTTATGCAGAAAATGCAGTTTGAGAGAGGACATATGATGGAGACTTGTTTCCCCATTTAACATGAAAGAATTTGTAATACGTTCGACATTATGTCTAGGAAAAAAGGATAGTGATATTATTAACTAGGTCATGTTGGTTGGTGATACTTTTAATTATGTTTTTTTGTTTACAAATTCAAACCCAGAAACTTGTTAAGAAGGTCTGATTTCAATCTCATCAATCAACTATATGTTAATGCAGAAGTGGTTTATGCACAATGATTATTGACTAAATATAATTTTAAATGAATTAACATTAAATTTAAAGTAATTTCATTTATTTATTATAAAAATAAACTAATATCATTTTTATGCAAAGTAAAAACTATAAGAAAGGAGTTAACCCAAAAAGCAACCATCCTTGAAGGGAGAAATTAAATAATTCAGTAAGCCTTAAAAATATTTATATTTTTTAAGAGTGAAATATCTTATTTATCCAACAGTTTTTACAACGCTTTTTTTTTTTATTTCTAACTTTCCCCCATACAACTCTCTCTTAGTTATATAAATATTGTGAGAATTAAATAAATTAATTTTTTGTTCTAGTTTGTGAATTGGTTAATTAGACACAGCAGAATCTCCACGTTTTCTTATAATTGAAAATTGAATTTTAAATTGTGATATATATATCAAGTATACATATAGCGTAATGCGCTCCTTTATTGTCTTTCTTAATATTATATATGAAATAATCTCAAAAACATGATTTTAGAATATTTTCAATGCAAGTCATGAATTTAAAATGTGTCTTAAAAATACTCCATTACATTATAATATGCTGACATAAAATAAAATTTTAAATATTAAACAAAATTCTAAGTCATGCAAATTTAAAAAAAGAATAGGAAAGATAGTTCTAAATAAAAAATTATTAAAATATGGATATTTTTATCTTTTAACAAAAATTACATGTATTAAAATTAAAATAAAGTAATAGAACATACATAAAGTAAGATAAACCTCTATAGCATAACTAAGATAGCATTAAAGAATTAAATCCCTACGCATATGATATTATTGAATATTAGGTTTAATCTTTACAATCCTTGAAAATCAATTTAAAAGATAAACTTTGTATCACTTATATATTTTTACTCGTATCTCTTAATGATGTAAGACTTTTAGACAAACTCTCATATAAAAAAATTAAATATCTAAAATATAATATTAAATATTTGTAAGTAATTTAATAACAAAATAGACTCTATTTTAATCATATATATAAATAATATAAAATCTCTAATACATTCTCTCGTATAAAAAAAAACTTAACATTTTGAATATTGAAAGAAAAAAACAATACGTTGAGTATTGCAACATGTAGTATTAACATCTATATATTTATTAGTAAAAAAAATGTACATATGTACTTATGTACAACTTGTTAATCTTAATAATCTAAAGTAACTTTTCTAAGTAAATTAGAATGAATCTGTTCTTTCAGATGTTTGATTGCTTTTAAACTTAATATGCTCGTTAAAGATGAATTTAATACTAACACATTAATTTCAGCTTGGTGCGGTGTGTGAGTAATTAACATCAATTAACTCATTGATCATTAATTGTAAAACCAAAAGGTTCACTACTTGCCATTTTTTCTTTTCTTTCCTTACTACATATATTAACCCACTAAAAAAATAGTGAATGTTCTCACTGATAAGGTTCTAATGATTGTAATTTATGGATTTCGTGACATTGCCTTCACAAATTATTAAAACCTTAAAAACACATAAATTTACCAATTAATATTTGTTTAATTCTGTAGAAAAACAAAAACACATACACCAATTAACATTTACCAATGTTTAAACTTCCTCTTTCATGTATCCAAGGTTAATTGGGTTTTTCATATATTTTTTTTAATGTTGTACTATTATTTTACAAACTTGCTATTTATGACATAAGAGTAGACTAAAGTTTGATTAACTATTAGAATGAAATGAAAATCTGCACTGTACTTTGTATAAAGAGGTTTGTTGTGTGATCCTTAAGATTTTCTCAACACGTGAAAAAAGTGTTACGAGGATAAGGATATAACTGATCTACATTAGATCCGTTTGGTAATTGAGTGATTTAAATGATAATATTTTTAAAAATTGAAGAAAAATAAAAAGTGGTGGTTCCATTTTGAAGTCACTATCTTAGAAATTAAATAAAAAAACTTGTAGGGTAGGACTTCCCAAGCACGATCCTTGTTATACGGAGCCCAAAACAATGACTTGACACTGACATCCACGCTATGCTAACTTGCGCATCCTCTTTGTCTCTTTCCTGAGTTATGTCTCTTTCTCTCTCATTGAACCTCTCTTTCAGCTCCACCCTAATTAATTTCATTTCTATATGCACATATATTCAGTAAAAGAATAAACTAAGAATTATTGTGCACCGAATCTTTGGCCACCATTAGTTTCTTGCTTTTAGTTTCCTACACAAACAATAATTTCAACAAACAAATACTAAATCATGCTAAATATTGTCTCTTAAACTAAAACTACTCAAATATTTATTAAGTGAAAATAAATATATTTACATACTTGATATGACTGGCAAAAAAGACAGCACTTGTATGGTGTGATTCACTGGTTCGAATATATGTACAGATCAAATTTTTAGGTGGAATGAGCTAATTCGAACATTCACCATCATTGGACATGAAACGGTTTCCTGGGTGTAGTAGATGCTCGATTTTCCATTGATTGCAATCTCTGTTTGAGATGAAAAACTTCATACTGTAACAACACCCAACAAAGACAAGTACGAGGAAGTTCGGTTAAAACATTGTAGTAACATTAAGTGTGGTTTGTCATACAAAACAAAAAAGGTTATATCAGTTGATGTCAAACTATGTGATCGAAAGATGTACCTGTAGTTGAAATGCCCTTGCTCTTTCTCCGGCAATAACTCCTCTTGTAGAATGCAGCTCCTACAGCAAAATTTAATTAGTCAATAATAATAACCATATATGCAAAAGCTCCAATCAAATGAGGTGTCATGCATGTATGTATGTACCTTCTGAGTATCATCTAAGACAGCCTTAAGGAAGGCCACATCATGCTCAAGCCGTACATTGTCGGAATGTACAATGTTTGATAGGTTGTTGGCCTCCTCCTGGGCCAACTCTAGACTGGCCAGCTTCTCTCTCATCAATTCCATCTCCTTCTGGGCATCTGCCAATTTCCTCTCCATTTCCTGCCTACTTTTAAGAACAGAAGTCAAGCTTTTCTCTGCAGCTTCTTTGCTTGCCAGGGAAGCTGCCAGTTGTCCCTCCAAAATTCCATTTTTCCTTATCAGGGAAGCCACTTTACTTTCATAGTAATGATAGACATTTGAAGTAGACAGTGATGCTGATTTATTGTTCTCAGAAAATGACAAATTATCACTTTCTGGCATTTCATTTTCAAATACTAGGTTTTGTTGGTTTGGAATCCCGGATAACATTGCCTGTTCCTCTATATTGGTCTTGGTTCCACAAGTGTTCATCTTTTTGCCATGGTCATTTTCATTTGTTCTGTGATCTCCAGCCTGAAATGTGTCAAATAAAAACATCATGTTCCATTTTTTCTTTAGTCATGGATACTGGCATCAGAATAGGAATAGGAATTATTGCTAAAATTAGCATGAGTTGAGATGTTTTTAACATTAGAATACCTGGTTTTGATAATTGACTTTCAAAAATCATAAAATAACATTAGATCTACGTGCAGTGAAGGGTGAGGAGGAGTACCCCAGCATAGAGATATGGTTAGAGGAAACCCTACTTGCACCATAAACAGACCACTACCAGCGTTCTATGCAATTCATGCAAATATAAAATGGAACTGCAATGATAAAGATGTTCACTACAAAAGATCCAGTTCTGACATCTGAATGTTTAAATTACGATTTAACATCTCAGAGAGCACAGTTCATAGGTTATGACCAAAACCAAATGTCATGACATAATCAGAAAAGAACCTGATTACATAAATGTGTTTGGGCTAGAAATATGTTGAAAATGGAGGGTTAACAAAATCATACAATCTTCATACCAAGTACATGATATAAACAAATCTCATTTATATTTATATTATTTTTGTGCATGTTGAAACAAGATGCATATAACTCTTAAGATATGTTTCAGGTAAAATTCCTAAGTTGGGTTCAACATGATTTGAAAAGCATCCAATATATCGAGATGTCCAACAAGAGTTTTATATATTAGAAACACAAGGCTAATGAAAGAAGAATGTTTTACCCGAGGGAAAGAACTTTCATCTGAGTTCTTGTCCATCTTGAGATCAGTATTGTATTCTTCATCATGATCAAATTGCTTACGAAGGGAGGAGTTGGTGGGGGGGAAATTGGGGTCAGCAACCAGGGATTCTGACAGAGATCTCCTGCCAGAACCATGTTCTATTGCAGAAGCTAGATTTTGTCTAGCAACTGAGTCAACTAACTGCTGGGAACAATCTTTAAGTTGGGAGGCAAATCTAGCGGATGATGAATGTTTTTCAAGTAGTACAGATGCTGAACATTTACTAGTAGCTGATTGTCTCCCTACTGCTGATTCGTTCTTTTCCATTATCAACACTTCCACCTGTCAAATCAAGAAGAAAAAGGTTAAATTTAAATATGAATGAACTCAAATATTAACTTCATATTTTCTTTCAAACCTGATTTGATGGCTCTTTTTTGGATCCCCCAAATGCAACAAGAAAATCTTTTTCCTTGTGCTGCACAAGTACCATGCTGAAACCCTGGTAATTCAACAGATCTCTCGTTCAATTTATCAGGAAGAAGAAAGGATGGCCATGCATATGAAATATAAGACATCTAGAAATAATAATTATATTATAAGGTAGTTCTTAATAAAGGAATTAATCGATTTAATTTAAAATTTCATTGGATGGAGCAATCAATGAAAATATTATATTTGATGGATATAAAATTCACACTTAACCACCATGTAACATGGTGGTCTAACTAACTGATTCTATGAAGAAAATGATACCATATCAAAGCTAACGAAGAAACAGGAAATATATAGACCAAAACTCATTTGAAGGCCCAAGGACCTTTGCCAATGAAATATAATCAGCATATTATAATTACTTAATTAGTTATTATTTATTTAATAAGATTTTAATTAAACAATAAAAGAAATGAAAGTTGAAAAAAGCAAGGCCAGTATGTGACAGCAGATGAATAAGAGCTAGCCATACCTTGTTTGTAGAGATAGAAGATGGAGGCGATGTAATTGCCACAGACCATTCATTTTTTACAATATCAAATATTACAGTCTCTCCGTGTCCTGCAATGTAGAAGAACGAAACACTTCAGGCCAATATATAAATTATTACTCCAAAGGTATAAGATAGCAGAAGTTCAAAACACACAAATAGATAGTAGGTTTAATATCGTGAACAAATGCTTCTTCCATTATAAAACATACTTTTTTTTCTGCTTCCACCCCCTGTAATATACCATTTAGTTCCACATAGGACACCACAACAACCAGCTCTGGGTGATGGATGAAAACCTCGTATCTTTACTCTCGACCATGCCATCTGAAGAAATATATATATATTTTTATCAGATTAAATGGTCCATGAAGAATTCATCCGCATGGTATTGCAGTATAAATTAGATACATTTGGACCTACAGAGAGCTTACTCACCGTTTCGAAGTCAAGTGAATATAAATCATTTAAGGTCCTGGATTTTGATGATCCTCCAAATATATAAAGAATTTTATCATCATAAAGAGCAGCTACATGGTTGAATCTGGGAGAAGGTGCTGTTCCCCTGCAATTAATATGATTCCAAAACAACATAATATCAGGATATTGGGTGATTATGACTAAATAATCACAACTAAGTCCAACTTTTTCTTTCCAAAGTTCCTTTTGCTTTCCAATCACTTACGTGTAGTGAAGTGGAAGCCAGGTAAAGGACTTGAGATCGAACATGTGCAGATCATTCAGTTTCCTCCTTTTAGCATCCTCACCACCAAACAATATTAAAACAGTGCCCGCTCTAACAACACTGTGACCACTGCGAGCAACCTACCCCGAAGAAACTCTAAGTGTCAAAGTCCAGTTATAGATTTTAATTAAAGGAAAAGGATGATATATTAGATCTAGTAAATGTGCAATTGTTTATGGTAATACAACTAAACAGCATTCAAATGTAACATGACATGAGAATTACACGCTTGTTGAGTGTGAAAAATATCAATTTGATTGCAACACAAAGCTTCCATCCACTGGGAAGTCATCAATCATAATTTATGACCTGGTTCACTTTTTTACGTTTTAATTATCAAGATTTAATAATATGATGGAGCAAAATATGTAACATAATATCACAGTTACTAGCATTTGGTTCTATGTATCAATAAAGACAATGCCCAAGAGCAATTTCTATCACTGCAGCATTAGCATTTATGAAACGGATATCCCTACTGGTATGTCTCCCTTCGCCTCCATCAGTGACCAGCACTCTGTCTCTGTATCAAATGCCCATACTACACAAATAGAAAAATTATAATAAGAATAATTTCACAACATTAAACAGCAAAGAACCGTTACATGTAGATAACTTGAAATTGAACCTGAAATTCTGTCACTTCCCGGGTCTGTTTTCCCTCCAATTAGAAGTGCCTTTTTCCCCCAGGATACCTTGTAAGTTTATCATCAAGTGTAAGAGACTCACAAACAGACACAAATCACATCAATTATTATAATTTATAAAACTGATACAAAGCTCAAGTATAAGAGTATACTGAAGTAGTCAAATAGCTATTTTCTTGTTCCTCGCATCAAGCTTTTCTTGTCTTTTCCATTCTAAAATTTTCTCTCAAATCTCTCTTTCTATGAACATCGTATGTTGGAGGGCCCAGATTTTCTATACAATATTTAAATAATGGTTCCTCCACTTGCTTCATCAGACCAAGGGGTCATGCAACGAGATATGATTGATTATCATTATTAAGTAGAACATTCATTTGTTGCAGACAGAATTTGCTCATGGATAATGTGTATATGGACACCAAGGGTGCACAGCGGGCCCCTTATTTCCTTTTTTGAGAAATTCAATTTCATGACCTTTACATACACCGAGAGACATGTTATCACATGTCTTGCACAATGAAGCAATGTCAATAAGAATATGTTGCTAATAGGACATAAGTACCAAACTATGGCCCTTGCATGCTGGAATCTTCAGTGGCAGACTGCTTGGTGATAAGTAAAGCTTTGACGATGCCTTGGTCCATGAAAATCTATCAAAATTCAGCACCTGAAAATGAAAATGTATAGCACCCAGTTGAAATCACCAAAAACAAGCTATTTCTGCTCATAATCTCACTAACAATCTCCCACTTATACCTGTACATCATCCAACAAGCCCGTCCCAGATTCACCACCTACCACTACCATCTTATTCCCAATGACTGCTGCTGCATGCTGCTCATATTTCACAATGAAAACAATAGTTCAATCCTTTTATCTTCACTGCCACTATATATGAGGATTCAGCTACTTTAAGATAGCAATCTCACAACGGTTGATTTTAGGTGCACATGTAAAACAAATCATGAATGTATTACAATATCATTTGTTGATTTTCTCACCAACTACTAAGATTACTTATTTCAGTTTAGAAGAGCAAAATCCCTGTATACTGGTACTAATGGAATAATAATAATACTTGCAGTTCCAGAAAAGATAAGAAAGAAGAAAAGGAATCATAAGATTACAGACATTGGATCTAGGAGTGGGCTTATCCCCAGCAATAGATAACACCATCCAGTTCTCTGAGCTACCTGATGCACAACTACTTATCTCAGTTGAAGGCAGGCAATCAACTTCACCAGAATGGCCACTGGACCCTGCATCTCCTTCTCCCTGGAACAACCTTAAAACTTAGTCAACATCCCACAGTCCAAACTCATAATTTGAGTGCAAATGAAAATATGTTGGAACACCCACCCACATTGACTATGACTAAAACAGTGTAGATAACTGAAATTGAGTTAGCTGACAAAAAAATCTTACATTGGTGTTTCCATTTCTTTTGGGGTGCCTGACGGGAGTTCTTGTTCCCTGGTTGGCCTCAGAAAGCTGCACCTTCAATCTGACCCAACACAAATGTTACACCATTACATCACAATCACACACACCCAAATTGCAACTCACGTTACCAAGTGAAGTGATTGAAGAAAGAAAGGTTTTTTGTACCTGCCCAGTTTCATACGACGACGAGAGAAGCCAAACATGTTGATAGAAAGACGAAAGAGAAGGAAGGAAAAAGAAAAAGTGTAACAGAGAAGGATGAAGATTGAGTGAGTGAGTGAGGAAGTAACCCTAAAAAGGTAGAAAGGGAAGACACATTATTTGATATCAGTCTCTCAAAAGAGTTTCTGTGCTTTGCTTTGCGGTGTTGTGTCCCGAAAAGTGGGTTATAATACTAATCAGATTCACAATAATGAGAGAAAAGGGGAAAAGAAAAAGGTAAGAGGGTGCTGTTTTTGATAAACGACGTCGGATGATATGGATATGGATAGTTGTGATGTGGTTTGGAAGAAGGGAGGGAAGAGTGAAGACAGAACAGCATTGATAACAGTAAGAGAAAGAAAAAGAGAGACAGAGACTGAGACAGAGACCGAGGAGGCGCAAGTTAGCATGCTACTAAACAGTGCAGTGTCAGTGTAAGGTCCGCATTACAGGGATTTGGCTCATTTGTTAATTATTAATTATTATGCATGCATATGCTTTTACAAACTTACCGTTGAGAAAACTATTTAACTGAAAAAACAACTAAAAATAAGAAACTTTATATAAAAGAAAATTAAAGTATAGTAAAAACAAAAACCCTCACTTTACTTTCTCTCCATTTTTATTCTTCCAAATAATTAATATTGCTTTTGTTCTACCTATTCTAATTTTCTCCCTCCAATACCTGTATAATCAGTGAAGCCAATATAATATTATCATTATTAAAGCTGGATTAGAATTCTAGCCCCTTTTTATTTTCTTACCATTTTTAAAATTCACAATTTTAGTTCAACTATAGGTCGGATGCATTTGTTTTTATTTTTAATTAACTAAAGTATTTCTTAACAATATCTTAAATTCATATATTAAAAATAGGTATATTAGAAAAGAAGAAACATTCGAAATTTCGAATTGTATAAAAATTGTGAATTTTACAGAATATGGAAAACAAAAAGAATAGCAAGAGTACAAGTACTTTACACGTATAATTTAGTTTATAAAAGGAGTAAATAGAATTGATAGTGTACAAAATTTTTTAGTCGTCTTATCTATATAATAGTATTTTTTTTTTCTTTTCGTTGGATAGGTAATCATAACTCATGTTTTTTATTTTCTTTCTCTTTTCAATTCCCTGTTGCAAAATATGTTTTTCTGGTTATTATGCTAATAATGTAGACTATGCTTTATATTTTTTATACCTTTTTTTCTTTTATATTCGTTAATTAATTAACGTTTTAATTTCCATAATCTAAAACAACTACCTATAAAAATTGAAAGTGGTTTAATTGTAATCATCATTTTGCCAAATTGTTTTCAATTACTTTTATTACAATTATTAATTTATTAAGTATATTTCACTTTTTATTATGGTAAAAATTTGAAAACACATGTTTTCACTAATTTTAAATAATAACTTTAATTATTTTTGTACTTTTCAGTTGTCTAATACGATCAAAAAGATTTTTCTATCTCAATCTATCATCTCAGTTGGATTGAACTCCACCAATAAATTATATCCAGAAACGAGCTTACATCATTTAACATAGATTAATCAATATTCTAATTAAGATTAAAAAGGTAATTAAATCTAAATGGACCTTAATTAAGTATTGGGTACTTGTAAGACCTCTCTCAATACTAAAAATATTAAAAAGAGAATCAACCGACCAGATATAGAGTATATAAACATTTTATATTCACACTAGATAATATTATTACATTTTTAATAAATATTTCTAATGTTTTAATTTTTCTCGTGAAGAGTAAATATTTTTTAGAGTACTAAGTTACCAATAATTTTGTATGAGGTGGACCAGGAAAAGCATGATCCTTATTACATGTAAGTGTTTGTGTTTGGGGACCACATACGCAGTAAAGGACAAAATTATATATTACTATTTTCAATCGTATTTGTTTTTAAGAACGGGATTTATTATATCCAGTTTACATATTATTGGATCTTTTTCCCAATATTTTGTAGGATCTTCTCCTATGATACTTGATTTATTTAACCTATCAATAATTTGTTGGATATTGTCGAAGGTTATTGTTTTGTTAATTCTGACCATATTATAATCAGTCTCCTTTTGTAATGAGATTTCGTAATCCGTAAGATTATTCTCTTCATCTATGGTTTCTAGGATATTTTGATTTTTTTAATCCTTTTATTTTGCATTGGCATTCTTTTTTACTGTTAGAGGTAGAATTGTCACAGTAAAAATTTTCTTTTGTTATGGTGGTCTCACCACGCTTTTCTCGCAACTCTGATATATATTCTTCAATTATAGGAGAGAGTTGAGTATTATCTGAGATTAACAGATAATCTTTGGTTATAGTTAAGGATCTATTTTCATTTAATATGAAATCTAGTCCTAATACTAATTTTCTTGTACACGGACTAAATCCATGACATCAATTTTTGGAATAAATATTTTTTTACCAAACAAATCACAGTTTGTTGATAATTGGATTGTTATATTTTTTGTTTGTAAATTATTTTCCAAAATTTCTCCAGACATTATTCTTGTCTTAATAATTTTTTCACTTTGGACAATATTTTGTTCTGGGGTTATGGATTTACAAATAATTGTTTGTGTACAACCTGTGTCAACTAGGGCTTGTACTATTTTTTCTGTTTTTCCATACTTATTTACTTTAGGGAAAGTTAGTTTTACCAAAATTTTCAGATTTCGGATTTTGTTTTTGTTACAGATTAATGGTATACAGTCTTGCTGTGTAGCCATTAAAGAGTTATTTGTCTCATTATTCATATTGTATGTAGAGGTTTTTTCTAATGAGTTTTCGTAATTTTCATACAAAAAATTAACCGTGTTTTCTAGAGTGTTTACTCTATTTTCTAGGTTTGATATCCTACTGGATGTTAATTTATCTGCACCCTTTTCTTCCTTTTGTTCAGGGAAACTGATTTTGTAATTTGTTTTTAAACAAGTTTTACAAAAATTTTTGTAACATAACGAGCAGTGAGCTCTTTTGTCCTTATGTGGGTACCTATTACAGGTATTACAGGCTATATGGTCTGGTCCCACAAAGT
>Ga0209700_104291_pt1 | contig 25951 bp, 9 predicted proteins | sample SiratroredBW_FD_187528 | JGI IMG/M metagenome (GOLD analysis project Ga0209700, IMG submission 187528) | Root nodule microbial communities of legume samples collected from California, USA - Siratro red BW (SPAdes) (version 2) | ecosystem: Host-associated > Plants > Roots > Nodule | place: USA...
TCTTTCATCTGATGTGATCTGAATGTCAAACAGGCATTTCAACTAAATCCTTCTTTAAGGGTGTTGATACATGGAAGAAAGAAACCATTATGAAGAAGGTTAATTAATTGCTTCATTAAACATCACTCTGTTTTGTATTTTAAATTTCTTTCAAGTTTTGCATTCTGATACCTGTGCATGCATCCATGCTATGATTCCAGGAAGCTAAGAAGAATTCACGGATTGATGGTAAGTGTTTTGATACTATTTCCATTCTACCTTTCTGTATATGAGTGTTTATCAGACATGTCATTGCTATTTTTTAATCTAATCAGACATTGCAACTCCAGAAGATGCTGCCCATTATATTCAAACAGAAGACCCTGCCAAAGAGGATACTAAAGAACCAAGGAAAAAAGTACTACAAAATACTTAAAGTTATTGATTCCATATATGTGCAACGTCTATTCTTTCAAATGAAATCTAAAACTGTTCTGCAGGTTTCTATTGTTGAGAACATTCGTTGGAAGGAACTTGGACTTCTTTTCGCTGTCTGGATCACGATACTTGCATTAGAGATCGGAAAAGTTGGTACCCTTTATAAGCTGTTCCTCGCAAAAATTGAGTTTCTCAATTCTTGCATTGAGCTTCATTGTTCAACATAATCTGATGATAATATATGCCTCTTTTTTCAAACAGAATTACTTAACAACTTGCTCTAAAACATATTGGGCAGTGAATATAGTCCAGGTACGAACTACTATAGGAGAATTCAATTTCTGGAAACCATACTTGTCATCTTATAGTTTTTAACACTCCTTAATGAGGCTAATATGGCCTCATTGTTGAATGTGAGTACCCAAGAGCTAAGAGGTTCATATGTTTTTGGTTCTACGACCAATGAAACCATCAATGTGATTATCATGGTGAATATTTAATTCACTTGGTTATTTATTCTTGTGATTTAGGTACCCATAGCTGTAGGAATGAGTTCATACCAGGCCATGAGACTGTACAAAGGGAAGAGAACCATAGCCTCAAAGGGAGATCAACAAACACAATGGCGTGTGTGGCAGTTAATTCTATTTTGTGGTTGTGGCACACTTGCTGGCACAATTGCTGGATTGTTAGGCCTTGGTGGAGGGTTCATCTTGTCACCCCTTTTCCTTGGAATGGGAATCCCTCCTCAGGTACCTTTCGTTCTTCTTTTTCTTCATTAAGTCTGTCTACGTAGATTTTTCATGGAAACCACTCTGATTGGGGAATATTTGACAAAGGTGGCGAGTGCTACATCCATTTTGGCAATGTCATTTTCTGCATCTATGGCTGCGCTGGAATATTACCTTCTCAAACGTTTCCCCGTTCCTTATGGTAAGTATGCATGAACGAATGAACAATGTGGTAGATGAGGACTAATTTTGGTTAGTTCCAAGAGCATGTGCTTAGTACTAGATAATTTTAATGGACTAAGAGCTTAATGAAGCAATAACTTGTCCTTGCTATTATGTTGAACTTTGGATATGGTGTTGCAGCCCTTTACTTGGTAGCTATAGCCACTGCTGCTTCACTTGTTGGACAACATTTGGTGAGAAAGGTGGTTGCAGTATTGGGGAGAGCATCAGTGATCATTTTCATTCTAACCTTCACACTTATTGTTAGTGCAGTTTTACTAGGTAAGTGTAAGATGGTTTTATTTTCAGAGTGTGTTAGTGCAGTTTTATAGGGCAAATGTAAAATGGTTTTATTTGGTGGCAGGTGGAGTGGGAGTTGTACACATGATTCAAAAGATTGAACATAAGGAGTACATGGGATTTGGAAACCTTTGCATGTACAAGGTTAAATATTAAGGTTCTTGAGGCCTAATATTCAAGGACAGGCTCCTTAATGCAGTTTATTATTGAAGAAAGGACGGTCTTTATTTACATTAGTGCCAAATTTTTGTATTTTATGTTGGTGTATATTTTTTGTTCACTTGAGAAACAAAAATTCATTGTATTGATTTTCAAATTTCAACAATTAATCCGGAAGAAATATTTTGAGTTGACATTTTCTTAGGGAGCCAGGGCTTAAGCCACAACATTTATTGTATCTATATTTGTATATTTATTTCATTTCTTTATCTTTAAAATTCAATGGAAGCAATCTATGATTGCTGTGTGTTTAAGAGCCTGCATCTAATTAATATTTCATCCTTTAGTGGATGTTAATTTCCTATAATTGTATGTTTTTAAATGAAATCTAAATTCCCATATATTGAAAACAATAAAACAAAAAACAGTATGAAGAAAGAGTAGAAAATTGCATGCTAGCTTATTCATATATGATTGTTGTGACAAAGGTGCAATATATGAGTCTTAGGATATATTTTAACAAATTTGTTAAAGGAGAAGAAAAAATTCTTAAACAAAGTTAGCATGACCATTATGAATCATTTTATCATGTGATTTATGGAAGAGAATAATAAAGTAACTATTAAGCTTATTAATATTACATGAAATGTTTTAAATTATTTAGGTCAATTAAAGATAGTAATATTAACATTGGTTTGACAACTTGAATTTCTTAACCCCCAAATGTTTTTAGGTTAAATTTTAGTGAAGTCACTTTTGGTGGGTATGGAATAAATTTATTTATTGCGTTGAAGATAGGGGGCTGCATGTTGCACCGCACGAGGGTAATAAACTTTTCCCTAAAATTTTGTATTCTACATTTTAGAATATATTTTTAATTGTTATATAGAATATATGTAATCTAGAATATATTTTTTAGATTATATAATTTGTAATATATTTTCAAATATAAAAATACCTTTTGGGTTTTATTAATATATTTTAGATTATACATTCATGATTTCACATTTTAGAAAGTATATGATTTTTGAAAATAAAAATTTATGAATAAAGGATATGAGTCGATGTTGATATTTTATTGACATGTTCGAGCAACATCATCAATAGATACATTCTAATTCTATCTCATATGTATATGTACGATCTCTTATATATATATCTAGCATTACAAATTTTCTTTATTAGTATGTCATTGTCCTTGTCATACTCTGATCTTTTAAAATAAGTAATATGTTTGTGTTTGGCTAAATTCTTAGTTATGTCAATAATCATGAAATGCTCATTCAATTTTAATATGGTAATATAAGGGTGACTAGTTAATATATAAGAGAGCTACATATTATCGTGTTAGTACCTAACATTCTCTGGTTTGTTCTACAATTTAGAAAAACAATCACACTTTCATGTACCAATTACAATCACTTTTAAATTATTTTTCTCCTTTCATAATTTAATAACACATAACACGTAATCTTCCTTCTTTGTTGTCTATTTACTTTGTCAGACTTCAATATAACAACTTCAAAACTTCACCTTACGTACCCACTAAAATAACTAAGCTCATATATTAAATACCTATACAAATACATCACTAACATATTCAATATATTGAAGTCGCTTATCTTTTACACAAGTAAGTGTAATTACATTTACCTCATTAGTTATAAATGGTTGAACCCTCTCAACTCGAGCCAATATATATTTCCAGGTGTCATCAAACTTCATCATGTTTGACTTATTGATGTTATATAACTTATCTACTTTGTCAAATATTTTAATATACTGTTCAGATTGCACTTTATATTCAACAATCACTAGTAAATACATCACATTTTCAATTAAAAGTAAAAATAAAAAAGTTAAAATAAATGTTAAATTCAATAAATCTCTATTTTGAAACATAGAATTTGAATACAAAATATATATAGTTCAGATTCTATGTTCTAAAATATAAAACTAACTTCTAACGTTTCAAACTGTACAATTAGAAGGTCATTGTTGCCACCAGTGCGGTTGCACTCTTTTAGGAGAAGAAAGAGAGAAGAAAAAGAATAGAGAGAGTAAAACTGTAGATTTAGTTGGAAGCTTGTTCTAAGAAACACGTTCTGGAAGGTATCTTATATTGTCTGAAAAACTTGTTTCAAAAATTATATTCTTGAAAACTCGTTCCAAAAGTGCATTTCATATATTTAAGAAAGTTTGTTCTAAAAATCCTGTTTTAGAAAATTCATTCTAGAAAACATTTCATATGTTTTAAAAAGATTCTTCTAGAATGCATTTTTAACATTTCCAAAAACTTGCCAAGGTAATTAAATGGATATTATGAGTACAAGCATGACAAACTCACAAAATTGTAAATGATTAAATGATAACTGGAATCATAAATTTTACTTTCTTATATATATATATATATATATATATATATATATATATATATATATAAAATATATATATATAAAATAAATATATATATAAAAAAAATAAATAAGTAAAATAAAATATGTAAAAGATGTTATAAAAGAAATAAAAGAAATATTTATTAAAAATACCTTAATTATGTTTTATTTTAATTAAAATTGAAACTTGTGCAATTCAATCAAAAACATTAACCTTATAACAAAAAAGACTCTTGATCCTTACTTAAGTTTAAATTTTATTTTGAATTTTAGTTACAATAATTTTAATTACATGATGGTTTTATTTTAATTAAAATTAAAACTTATATTTAGCTAAAAATATGAATGGTACAATATTTAGCTAAAAATATTTTAATTACATGACTATTAATTTTTATTTAAATTTAAAATTTGTTTTATATTTTAATTATATTAATTTTAATTGAGTAGTGTCATCTCACAACACATCTTAAAATATAATTTTAATTACATTAATTTCTAATTAAAATTAGATTGGACTAAATCTATTCACTAAAAAAGGTTAAGAGTCCGTGTAACGAAAAAAAATGCGATTATACACTTTTTATGGTTTTATTAGACAGATCCTGGGATCTTGATGTTTTAAGATCTTACCTGAGATTTGAATTTATCATTTTACAATTAAAATCTAAATTTAATCACCTAGTTTATTTCATACACTCTGTTTAATGTCCAGGAAATAATCTATTGGAAATTCTCAAAAGTTTGTTTTGAAATTTTTTGGAAAAAGGTCATCTGAAAGTCACATTTAAGAAGGATAAAATGATCGTTTTAAAAATTATTGGATATAGTTAAAAATTATGGAGATGCAAGAAAAAAAAGCTCTTTGATGATTGGTGGAGATGGACGAGCTAATAACTAGTTAACTGTGCGTTTAAAAACGTTATTTTAAAAACTTATATCTAAAGGTTTTAATATCTATTTTTTAAAAGATTGTAATATTTCTTTTAATAAATCAAATATTGTGAGTTTATTTTATAGATTTAGTTTTTCAATATTAATGAGAAATAACATTTAAGTGAAATTCTTATTAAATTATTTTATAACAATATGAGAAAAAAAAAAAAACTTTCAAATCTATTTATTCTTTTAAAAGGCCAAACCAATCCAACATGCACCCTCACAAATTTTAAAATTAGTCTAAATATATCCCTTATGATATTAAATGGCAACAAAGGGATTGTTAGTTTTGGTGTTGTGTTGTTGTGGCTTAGTTGACTGTTTTTACATATTTTATTTTATGTATGTTCGTGGCAGTGGCAGCTTAAAATTTTAGGAGGTCTAAAGCGAATAAAAAAAGTGAGACCTTTTTTAAATTAATAAAATAATTAAATTATGATATTTTTAATATTAGAACAATTTTATCTTTAGTTTGAGAATTGATAGAAAATCAAAATTATTATCTTAAGTTTAAAAATCAAAATTATTATCTTTGTTGACTACTTTATTATTGTCTTCACCTATACTTATATTTGTTATCTTTACCTAAATTTATATTGTTATGTTCTTCATTTAAAGAAGACTCACCTGCATTTTCTAATTTTTTTTTTATTTTTATAAATTTATCCATAGTCCCTTTTTATGATTCAACAATAAGTTCAACTCTTATGTTTTTTTTTTAAAGTTTTGAATAACCTGATTCAAATTTTTTAGTTTCCATATTTATATATTTTTATATAAAATTAAAAATTATAATATATATCATATTGAATATAACTTATAAGTTAAAATTAATATGATAAAACCTGATTGTCAAGACAATAAACTTGATGGTAGAGTCTCAAGTCTCCTATTATGATTCGATCCTGATCCTGTCATTTGGTATGTCTTTAAATATAATTTGTAACTTCTATTATCTTTGGATCCTGTCCGTTGGTATGTCTTTAAATATAATTTGTAACTTCTAAATTCTCTTCCTTAAATATGCACAAATTATTTTAAGATTAATTAAACAATAAAAAAATAAAAAAAAATTGGGATCAGTTGATCAATCTCATATACGAAAAATAAAAAAAAATTGGGATCAATTGATCAATCTCATTATTTTTACCGAAAAAGGAGTCAAAGTGAACACAAATTCTTCCTCAATCAATCTCCTGCTCATAATCTTTAAGTAAACACACACATAAATGCACACTATAGAATGATTAAATATGAAATGAAAGAAATTTGAAATTGAAAATAAATTGAAATAATATTATGGAAGGAACAAAAAGAGAAATGAATAAAGGAGATAAGTAAAGAAAGAAAAAAAGAGAGAAGTGGAAGGGTTAGACAATCATAGGACATAAATAGATGATATCAATATGTTGGAATATAGGGAAGAGATAAATTAGAAAGTTTTGATAGCAAAAATTTCTTAACTGTTCAAATTTTTTTAAAATATTATTAATTTATTAGAAGAAAGTTTCAAGAATATTATTTATTAAATAGTATTTATAGTATCAATATTAAAGTCATTAAATAATATTTACAGTACCAATGTAAATTTAAAGTAAGTTAAAATATTTAAATTTTTAATTAAAATTTTGTTAGTATAATTTTAAAATTAAATATTTTTTAGTTTATAATAATATATGAGTATTAAATTTTTTTGAGGTCTTGAGGTCTAAAGCATATTAAATTTTTTTGAGGCCTTTAAAACCTTGAGACCTAAAGCAATTGCTTTACTTGCTTGAGCCTTGAGCTACCCCTGATTCGTGGTGGTCATGGTTGGAGTCATGTTTGAAGTGTGGAGTGAGTACTGGCTTCCCAAATATAGGGAAGGAAGAAAAAGTAAGTTTATGGTTTAGTTTTGCAATTTTTCTCTTGTTTAAATTTTTTAATTTAGCTTTCATATTCCGAAATTTAGAGAATTCTTGATTGTACAATATATAAGTTAAACTAATTTTCAGATTGTCAAATCTAAGAATATTTTTTTAAATTATAGCTTATCTAATTTGAAATTCTTTTAGAAGATAAAATATATTTTAATTGTATAATTCAAAAGATAAAAGTTGGCTTTCGATTGGATCTGTGTTGTTTGGGTTTATTCATAAGTCTCGAAATTTGTTATTTTGGCCTAGAAGCTAAATTTCACTCTCAGATCTAAAAATAGCTTCTCGAATAAACCATTTTAAATCTAAAAATAGCTTCTCCAATAAATCATTTTAGAAGTTAATTGGTACACTCTTTCTCTTTTGGCTTATTTCATAACCTATTTCTGGATAGTTTTCAAAATAAACCCTTTTGAAAGCCAATTGTACACAACTTCTTTTTTAGAATGGCTTATATCTGCAAATAGCTTCTGGAATGATTCGGGAAGCCAATTCATACACTTTTTTTCGAAATATTCATTCCGAAATTTTTTTTCAGATTCGAAAATAAGTTTTCATATTTTGAATGATTTTTGGGATGACTCAATCCAAAAATTCTTTTCGGATTTGAAAATTTTTTCCGGAATAAATGATTCGGAAAACCATTAAAAATGCGAAACGGTGGTGGAATCACAGTGACAAATGGGAATTGAAATGTGAAATGTATAAAAGTGGGAGACATATAGAAGTGTAGGGTTAGTGAAGGGCAAATGAGGCAATAGACATAGACAAAAGTTTAATTTAAACTTTTAAATGTAAAACACATAACACTTGGTTAGTTATTTGATCAAGAAGATTCTCCGGTCACTGCCACCGACAAGCCATCTTGCTGGAAAAATGGATGAGGAAATATTTAGAAGATCTTAAATATAGTGAGATACTAGTCAAATAAAAAAAAAAAAATTGACATCAACTTTAACTTAAAATTTTTAAAATATTAAATTTATGAATCTGTTATTTAATTTTTCCATTTATATTTAATGTGAGATTAAACTTATATTTACATACCTAATAAATAATAATAATAATTAATAAAGTAATAAAATTAATTATTAATATTACTTTTCAGAAAAATCGATAAAATCTCTCAATTTTTTTTCATATTTTATATCGTCATACAGTTGATTTGACTGACTTGAAACCTTTTAAGATAAATCCATTTATGAGAACATCTGAGAGCTAAAAAAATGTGTTTTTCTCATAAACTAAATGCAATATTTTCTTAGACGCAAACATGACGGAAATTCTTATATCACGAATGTTATTTTTCATGTACATGTTTTCATTTGTGACTAATCCTGCTGAACAAAATGAGTCTGACCATGAGGAAGATATCCTCAATCCTCTCTATAATTACACTCAACGTCAACACTGAAATCAATACAAAACTGAATTTAAGAGCCCTGCCCTTAATATCAGGCCTTATGAACCTTAATTTTTGACCTTGTACATGCAAAGGTTTCCAAATCCCATGTACTCCTTATGTTCAATCTTTTGAATCATGTGTGTAATTCCCACTCCACCTGCCACCAAATAAAACCATTTTACACTTGTCTAATAAAACTGCCCTAATACACTCTGCAAATAAAATCATCTTACACTTACCTAGTAAAACTGCACTAACACAAAGTGTGAAGGTTAGGATGAAAATGATCACTGATGCTCTCCCCAATACTGCAACCACCTTTCTCACCAAATGCTGTCCAACAAGTGAAGCAGCAGTGGCTATAGCTACCAAGTAAAGGGCTGCAACACCATATCCAAACTTTAACACAAAATGTTCATCACATATGACAAGTTATTGCTTCATTAAGCTCTTGGAACTAACCAAAATTACTCCTCATCTACCACATTGTTCATTCATTCATGCATACTTACCATAAGGAACCGGGAAACGTTTGAGAAGATAATATTCCACCACAGCCATAGATGCAGAAAATGCCATTGCCAAAATGGATGTAGCACTCGCCACCTTTGTCAAATATTCCCCAATCAGAGTGGTTTCCAACAAAAATCTACATAGACAGACTTGATGACAGAAAGAAGAATGAAAGATACCTGAGGAGGGATTCCTATTCCAAGGAAAAGGGGTGCCATGATGAATCCTCCACCAAGGCCTAACAAACCAGCAATTGTGCCAGCAAATGTGCCACAACCACAAAATAGAACTAACTGCCACACACGCCAATGTGTTTGTTGATCTCCCTTTGATGCTATGGTTATCTGCCCTTTGTATAGTCTCATTGCCTGGTATGAACTCATTCCTACAGCTATGGGGACCTAAATCACAAGAATAAATAACCAAGTGAATTAAATATTCACCATGATAATCACATTGATGGTTTCATTGCTACTAAAACCTAAAGTATATGAAGCTCTTAACTCTTAGGTACTCACATTCAACAATGAAGTCATATTGGCTTCATTAAGGAGAGTTAAAAATTATAAGATGACCACTATGGTTTCCAGAAATTGAATTCTCCTATAGTAGTTCGTACCTGGAGTAGATTCAATGCCCAATATGCTCCAGAGCAAGTAGTTGTGTAATTCTGTTCCAAAACAGAGATATATATTATCATCATATTATGTTGATCAATGAACCCCAGGGCCAGAAATGAAAAACCAAATTTTTGAGTGCAATAACTCATAGGGTACCAACTTTTCCAATCTCTAATGCAAGTATCATGATCCAGACAGCGAAAAGAAGTCCAAGTTCCTTCCAACGAATGTTCTCAACTATAGAAACCTGCATAACAGTTTTAGATTTCATTAGGAAGAATAGACGTTGTACATATATGGAATCAATAACTTTCAGTATTTCGTACTACTTTTTTCCTTGGTTTGTTAGTATCGTCTTTGTCTGGGCCTTCTGTTTGAATACAAAGTCCAGCATCTTCAAGAGTTGCAATGTGTGATTAGAATCAAAAATAGCATGACATGTCTGATAAATACTATATATACAGAAAAGTAGAATAGAAATAACAACGAACCACTTACCATCAATCGGTGAATTCATCTTAGCTTCCTGGAATGATTACACGGATGCATGCATAAGCATCAGAATGCAAAACTTGAAAGAAATTTAATATAAAAGAGGGTGATGTTCAATGAAGCAATTAATTAACCTTCTTCATAATGGTTTCTTTTTTCCATGTGTCAACACCCTTAAGGAAGGATTTAATTGAAATTCCTGTTTAACATTCAGATCACATCAGAGGAAAGAGATTAATTGAGCAAATCAATAGTGTCGGAATTTTGAAGTTTGATCAGTAATTCTTACCAGCGAAAAATATTATTAGCAGAAGTGTTAGCATCCAGTCAGGAAAAATGACATTGAAAGCAACTCCAATACTGATTCCAAGCATCAACATTGGTTGGAAAAGAAGTGCTAAGTCATAATCAATCACCGGTAAATCAAGTGTGGGGTGTCTTTGCTTCAAATTGTAAAAAATAGTTGCTGTTGCTCCACCAGTAATCATGCCTTCACCAAGAGTATGGAAACATGCATATATTTTCGATCCAGGTAAGTTTCAAAAGACTAATATCAAAACAATAGGTGAAAAATAGCAACAGGTACAAAGCAAATAAGATAAATAGGTATTTATTAAAAGAGTTTTCAGGGATTTTGATGATTAGAACACCACTGTGGTGGAGAGGTGAAGAGTCCTGGATAGTTGATGAGAAAGTTTAACCAATCCATTTCTCTTTATCAGAATTTGACTGGTCATCTATCTTAACTAACCAATGGCCATGCCAAGGTCATGTCAGCCTAATATTTTAAATCAAAATGTGTTGTTGTTTGTTATATATTTTTTAAAAGTTTTAAAATATTATATATCATCATCTGAACCAAGTGGCTATGTCAATTTGTTTTGAAGTATGACCTGAGTCTAACTTAAAGGCACATAACGGCAATGAATGGTGTCAATGTCAATGCCACAGAAATATTTTTATGGAAAAGATATTTGTTTATGCATATGCATATTAACATTTAAATCATGTGATAAATATACATTTTATGAGGATTGTTTGTTCCGATTTGAAGTTTATTGACATTATCAATATCCGAATTGCTGTGAAAAATTAATGTGCAAACACTTTTTTGGTGGTAAATCATGGAATGCTAGTTCTTACATTTTGATATTGCTACTGCTGATTTTGCATCAAATCCAATAATGAGGGTAAGCATAGGCACAAAGACGCCACCCCCACCAACACCTCCAACATTCCCAAATGCTGATCCTAGGAATCCAACTATGCTTCCTACTATCATTCTCCATCCAAATTTCATTCTCTGCACACAACACAAAAATGAAAACAACACAAAGTTAATTCCAATTCAAGATTCTTGACATACAAATACTAATCCACATGCATTGCCCCGAATAAAGTTATCACTATAGCGATAATTTGAAATTGACACAAAATCTTATGAGAACATATTTTTATATGAAAGTTGGTATGAGAGTATTTATGAAGTCTCTTACCGGCCAAGTGTGGTGGTAAAATACATTGGCATGAGGATTGGTATGAACCTCTGTAGTGTGATTGGATTGTGAGGTGGTGTTCTCAGCTGAGACTGTGACAAGAAGAATCACAGCAATGAGAACCTTTCCAGCAACCCATTTCACATTCCACCTTTGTGATACATCATGCACACCCATTGTGTCTCTTTAGATCCTCAGCTGTTTTCAAAATTCAATACCTTTTTTAGTTCTTTTAGTACTATGATGTTCCTATTCTTAATTTGCTTCAAATGAGCAACACCATAACAGTTATATAGATTTTTTCAAAATTTACACTTCAGGTAGTAACTTCCCAAGTTGATGACTCCATAACAGTTAAATAGATTTTTTCATAAACTTTACTTCAGATAGGAACTTCCCTAGTTGGTGACGTTATTTTAATTCAATCGAAAATTAGGTTTAACAAAACAAATCTGTGATCAAAAAAGCAGGCCTCTGTTATGTTTTTAATGGTTTCTATACTTTAAATTGTAAACCTGGTTTTAATCATTGTGATCTTTCTTATTAATTTTGAATTGTATCATGATTTGTATCATAACTACACTGGAATACTTCTTTTGTGGTCACCACTGTTTTGGCTTGATATTGAAATAGAATATCGAGATGCACATCAGCAGTCTTGTAAGTTAGTCTCAGTTTGGCAGAAATAAAAACAGCAAACACCAGAACATCGAGATGCTCAATTACTTAATATAGTTGTCAATTTTTGTCTCATTGCTTTTGCTTTCGAAGGTGCAGCGAAGTTACTCTGATCACCACATTCTGCATTGTCAATGAGAAAGACATGATTAATCAAGTGATAAATGTGATTAAATTTGTTTTACTAGTGTTAAAAACAATAAGACCATACGTAATGGGAATGTTGTGACCCTTTTTTATAGACTAAGGTTGCAACTTTCTTCTCCTCATAATTTATCCTACGCTCCAAATAAAATGGGAGTATTTTATATCATTCACTTCTTCTGTGATAACTTCATTCTTGAGCACCATCTTCGGCATCTACCAAAAGTGAATTTCTTTATATTATTCTCTTCAAATAACACCTCCCTCTTTGCACCTCCCCAAAGGCTTCTTATAAGATGTTGACGTTTATGGGAAATACAATCTGCACATAGTTCCAAAAATATAAATTATTTCCACTTAACAGATTTGTTGATTCAATCCATGTTTATATAACACTGTAAATATTAATATGAATTGTTAATTTCTAGTATATTGTATTTATATAATGCCTTAATTAAATTGTAGGTATCAACTTGCTTATTTTCAATTGAAAGTCCTATTAAAAAATATTATGTAAGTATCCAAAAGTTTTTAGTTTTGTTAAGTATCTTGATGTTCGATTTTTCATTAAAGGAATTGACTCCAACTACCAAAACCCTTAATAAACCTTAAGCATTAGATTTAGGGAACCTTAATAAACCTTAAGGATTAGGTTTACCCTCTTTTATAAATTTGATAATTTAATAAACCTTAAACATTAAGTTTTGAAATTTGACAAAATTGAAAAGAAAAGTAGAAAATAAACATGAAATTAGAAATGTAAAGTCGGAAATAATGGTTTTCCCATCTAACGATCAAATCAAATAGCAGACACTCAATGAAAACTTTTAAAAGATGGTTCAAATTTATTTAACAGGACCTATGAAGAAAAGATAATATTTTGATAATGATGTGGGACTCTGAAGTTCAAACAGGACTCTATCACAGTAATACAGCATGAATGCTTGATGCGGGTATCAACAATTTCTTTGCGTGGGGAATCTATGGTGCGTCACAACTCTGAAAGTTTTCTTTCTTCCAATTCTAAACCTAAGTATGACTGGAAAAACTATATAGTAAACTAAAAACTATACAAAAATTATATAATAAACTGTTTAATAAAAGAACTTCTAACAGTAACAAACTATAAAGTAAGAAAATACAACATATCGGTTCAAAGACTAAAACATAATATAGTATTACAGTTAGTCTTTACAGCTTGTCGTTTCTATTTAAAATATAAGCATAATATTATGCTATGAAATGAATATTATGTTTTTTTAATAGATTTTATAAAATTTTAAAATATTACATAACATATTAAATCTTGAAATAGTGCAATCCTTGGTTCAGTGTAGTTTTCAAAACTTTGCTAAAAAGTTGGAGATTTGAGTATTAGGACCTTTGATCTTGTTTCCACCAAATTGGTTTGGTCTTAGCAAGCAAAGAGTGATAAGTTGACTTGGAAATTGGCAGCATTCATGGTAGGATTAAAAACAGTAAGTCCTTTGTAGATTTATCATAGTCTAATTTTTGTAACAGTAATGGTGATAATAATAAATATGTTTATCAACATCAAAATTCATCAATCTTAAAGACAATGGTGATATTAGTAAACATTCGTTGACAAATAAAGTACATTTGGGTGTTTAAAATCTTAATTACCCATTCACAAACTCGATTAAATTGCATAGTCAACTGAAACTACAAAAACAGATTGAGGAATTGATGCTTTAGAAAACTGTTAAAAAGATGGAATGATACTTTCAATGCTCTAGAAAGCCGCAATGAGGATACCGATAAAAAGTAATTCTTTAATAACTTATCCTTCAAATTTTCTGAATAATAGCTTTGACAAAATTGATTTATATTTGGATATTTTTATTATAAAAGCTTATTACTACAATTTGCTACAACCTTTTTATTAATTGCAAAAACTACTTAAAAGTTACTTGAATTCAATAACATTACACATTGGTTTAAATTCTGGATTAAATTGGACTTGAGATTCAAGCTTTTAATAATTATAACAAATAGTTAAAATAGGTGTGCTCTTCTATCATAGTCTCTCTGTTTCCCTAATTTATAGTGAAAAAAAAACTTTAATTGACAGATTAGTAAATATTAGCCTAGACATAGACTTAATTTTACATGAAAATAGGATGAGTTGCCTACCTTTCTTTAGGAAAAAAATTAGTTTATTGAACTATCGGTTTGTATAGCCTCTTAAGATTCGATATTTTCTCATTAGTTGCTCTATAAATTGTATTAGTACTACATATTATCACTAACTTGCTTATATTTTAGTGTATGTCAATTTATACAAAAAGAATTCAATAAATTCTGGATCCAAAATCATTTTTCAAAGTGAAACCAATCACACTAATTTAAAAAATGAACAGTAACTGTTATGATATAGACATTGATTTTTGGGAATCGCAGAAACAATTCCACTTAAGGCTCTTCTTTTATAAATGTAAATTACTACAAGCATTTTTCTTTTGCTAACATTTCATGCTTATATTTCTTTGAGCTAAAGCCCAGTGTCCATCCTTAATTTTACAATTGAAATTCCGTCATATCTACAAAGAAATGTCAGTCTTGTGAAGATTTCTCTTCAGAATGATGCACAGCTGGAGAAGAAATCGATCCAAGTCTATCTGATTGTTGCGATACTATTCCTCCGTTGCCCTACATGATCAAAGTATCAAAAAGTTCATGATAGAATGGTCCGGAAAACAAGCCATATATGTGTGTGTGTAGAGCCAATTGAGACGCATTGAAATTACCTACATAAAAAAATTCATTCTCCAGCCAAGATACCACTTTTTATTGAGAATTATTATTAGACTCACCTGCGATGTCAATATTGCCTGCCCTTGGTCTTCTACAGGATGACTGCTGCTCTGCAATTGCAAAAAACGTAGATTTGAGTCCAAGCGGAGTTCAGAAAAAGTTGTTCCATAATCTCATTGTAATAACAAAAATTGTTCATCTAGAATCTGTCTCACTCACTGCGTTAGTCAAGCCTACTTGAACTTTTATCTGTAGAGGTGCTGGTGCTTCCCATTTTACAAAGTTACACCCACCAAGTTACTTTAAGATCATATATTCATATTCTCTTTTCCTTCTTCCCCAGCTAAACCCTATAATTTTGACATTTAATGTACCTGGATTGATGGCTGTTGCTGGTGCGTAATGTGAATAGGGTATTCTTGCTGCAGAGGTTGCTGCTGGTGTGTAATGTGAATAGGGTGTTCTTGCTGCAGAGGTTGCTGCTGTTGATAATATTGCTGCTGCGGCAGAACCTGTTGCTGGAGCTGCTGCGGCAGAACCTGTTGTTGGAGCTGCTGCGGTTGAAGAGGTTCCAGAGGACTATGTTGGAGTTGTTGTGATTGTTCCTGCTGGAATGGTTGCTGCTGTAATTGAATATGATGTTGTTGTAGTTGCAGCTGCTGCTGCTGCTGTTGCTGCTGCTGGTGGTAGTAATAGTATTGGCATAACTGACTATATTCTTGGGTATTCTGCATATATCCATATTGGCCATTGCCTTGCATTGGATGTTGTAATACAAGTGAAGTGGTATTGACCGGTGTTTGAGACTGAGATGAAGTGTTCTGCATCTGCATGTTTTGCATAGGCCAAAATTGAGCTGCCATTGACCCAGTAGTAGTAGCAGTAGATTGAAACTGATTTTGTCCTGGATTGCATTGCTGAACTTGCAACACAGATTGAGAGGAGTAATCTGAAACACCAGCCATTGGTGCACCCGCTTCAGGTGGATGAATCTGTTGTGGCGATCGCTGCTGACGTTGGTGCTGTTTTCTATCTGTATTGCCCCTATAGCCAAATTTGGGACCTTTAAATTGACCAGCATTTCTCTTTCTATTCCAATTTCCACCACTATTACCAGAAGACCGAGGTGGTAGAAATGGTTTTCTTGCTCTCTGATCTCGATGGCGTGCTGAATATGGGCTTTTGCAAACTTGGGTATACTCAGAATCTTGAGTGCTAGCAGAGTTGTCCTGGTTTATGGTATGACCACCAATTATTGCTCTACTATTTGACTTATGGCTTTCTGGAATTGCTACACCCTCCTGAGATACCATTGATCCTGAATCAGGACATGTGCTTTCCTGGGGTTTCGATGATATGCTTTTCAGAGAACGTGGCTTCAATTCTTCAGACTCAACCTCACAATTTCCTTCGGAAAAAGCAGTACTCTCCTTTGAGGGTGTTTGCAAAGCTTGTGAGGATTGGTTTCCACAGCCAGTTTGACGTAAAAACTCTTTTGATGAAACATCAGATTCAGAACTATTTTTTATATTCTTAACAACTTTGGTTAGTTCCTCTTTTACTTCCACTAAATTGGAAGATGATACATTATTTTCAGGATCATTGTCTCTTGGTTCCCCAGAAACAGGGGGTGAAAATTCTTTCCCATTTTCTTCTATTTTGTCATCTAATTCCATAGTTTGAAGCTTGTATGTATCTGTATCATTAGATCGAGTATTTTTATTTTTCCTCAATAGTAATCCATCATTAGTAGCATCACACTGGTTATCACAACATTTCAGCAATGCTGCTTTCTTGTCGTGTTTAGGTAAATGTGTCTGCAAATTAGAAATATAATCTCTAGATGCTTGATTAGGAATGACAACAGAAATCTCTTCCCTCCTGTCCATCAAATTAGGCAATTTTCTGTGTCTAGCAGATTGCTCATGTAAATCTTTCCGGGCAGAGTCTGGAAATAATTTTATGTGCCGATTCCACGCCTTCCTTACATCATGTATGGTTCCAATACAGTCCACAAACTGGTATATTAATATAGACATGTTAGAATAAAAATTTTAAGGTATCTAAGCTTACTTAAAGTGGCGAAGGTTTACCAATAGAAATATCAGTATGAAAAGGATCATCACTGGTAAAATCAAACAAACTATCAAATCAAATGTTTAAAATACTTTTGTTCTATTCAAAAACTAAATACAAGTTTAGGACCCTACAGCGGAACAAAAGATTTAGTTTTTTTTACAGGAAATAATAGAGACAAAGAAAAAGCCATAAACATTTTTCAAGGCAGATGCACTATAGCACAAATAACAGTACTTTCATGCACAAGCATAAGTTTATAAATATTTATAATATTAACTGGTTGAATCATGAGAAAAATAACTAGTTTAACAAATATATAATAAAACACTTTATATTACTTTACTCCTAAATCATAATGACAGACTCTATTATAATTGAACACATAAAGAATATAACCTCCAGGTATAAGTTTGATATATACTCTGCATCTTCTGCACTCAAACCTTGTGATCCATCAGACCTTGGAGATATTGCATCAACAATAATTGAATCTATTATAGCCATGTGCTTTGTACCTCCATGCATCATTGAGAAATTTATCAACTCCTGGAAAAGTACTTACAATCAACTGAAGAAAAGTTATCATAATTTACATTCAAATGTGATTTTATCCACACATGCAAAAAATTATCTTCTGAAAATAAACTCATCCCTGGGCTTGTACCTGAAAGCACAAGCTTAACAGAAAAAACAATTCACAAGTGACCAAAACTGTGCTCTTGCCGATTTAAGCACTAGCTAATAGTGAGCCTATCCTTCACACCAGCTCAAAAAGAAGTTTGCTTGATGGGCACATGAATTGATTTTCAATAATGCCTTTCTAATTTTTCATCTTAGTTTAATAACTTTAAGTGGAGGGGAACATGATTATTTAGGCAGTTATAATTCTGTACTAGAGAATTATTAGGCAGTTATTTTCATATTAATTTTGGATTAGGCAGTTATTTTCACATTAATTTTGGATTAGGCAGTTATAGGTTACGAAGTGACACATTATGGAATATAAGTTGTTACATACTTGTAAAAGGGCGGGATTGTTATTTCGTGCGTTAGGGAAACCCTGTGAGTTAGGGGGACCCTTGTTTTCGTACTCAAATTTGGTCTAAAAAACATTATTTCTATCTTTATTCAGAATATAGTGTGCTTATTTATTGAGTCAAACAGGATACCTGGAAACCCATAATTTCTTCATTGTCACATTTTACGGGGTGGTGTCTTAGTTCTCACTAACCATGTAGGTTAGTAGCAACTAAATTTTTACTTGATCAGTCAGTGTTAATTTGCCCCTCTGAATCCAGCAGCAAGTTGATACGAGCATGGGTATTATTGGGTGCGTAAGCAAGTCTCACATCAAGTACTATGGAATGCTCGGTATAGTATTTAAGTACTTGGTTCTCCACCTTTAATATCTAGTTTTTGAAGTTCCCAAATGCTTTGGTCATCTTATCAATTGGTATCAGACCAAGTTGGAAGGAGAAGGGTTCTAACCCTTGGAAAGTCTATATACATGCAGACTTATCATACCAGCTTCAGATTAGGTCTATCTACTTTAACTTAAGATATTACAAACATACCTCCAGAAGCAATTTGTTTTGAGGCAAAGTTCTGACACCATCAATTAAGACATCTCTGGCAGCATCCAAACTATTTGTACTCTTGAAACCAAGAAAGGAACAGATGATAAACAAAAATTAGTCAAATACACCTGACAACAGCATTCATCATAAAGGCAAAAGATGTTTTTTTTCTGTTTTCCACTTGAAAAAAAAAAACTCCTCTTTGTATAGTTATGATGAATGACTGCTTCAACCCTTTTGGCAAGCATTTGATATAAAAAAAAAAAAAAAAAAAAAAAAAAAAAAAAAAAAACTCCTCTTTGTTTAGTTATGATGATGTGCTCTTTTTCTTAAACTCAATAATATAAAAAAAATTATACCAAAAAAGTGTTTTTTTATTAAATTAAGGAACTAAATAATGTACCACGGGCTTTTAGCTCAAATATTTTACTAAGTACACTATTCACTCTGATGAATTTTTTCTTTTATACGTGAATTCTCACAAGTTCTAATTGGATTATCATTAGTGAAATTCAAAGAACTAAATTTCACCTAATACAATCTAGAAGAAAGATATAAAAAGAGAAAAAAATAATTAGAGGAAATGAATATTCTCAGAAAGACAAAAACACTAATTGTGTGATTTCTATCATAATCAAAATATTTATGGTAACATCCAAAACAAATTGTTAAGTTCCTAATATCAGATAAGTACATAATACCTACAATATATTTTAGCCGAGAGAAATGAACGCATAAAATAGGGAGTGCATGTAAGTTTTCCTCTGTGGTTGCCATTTTTAGTGCTTCTTCGTATATACTGCAAGCTGACTCTGTATTTCCCTGCAATAAAAAATGCAAAGCAGTACATGAAGTCACTTTTTGTATCTGGGTGTTACAGTTTTTTCTTTATTTGGAATAAAGGCCCATTGCATACCAAACGTTTTTCCATATTAGCTTTTGATATAACACTCTCCACAAAGTCTGAATCTCTATCTTTACCACTGTGTACATATGCAGCACGAGCAGCAACAACATCTCCTATTTGTTCCTTAAACCTGGCATTGAATAAATGGATTGCTGGCACCCTCTGCAACAAACATACGATGGAGCTATAAACATTGCAATTCAGATATGAAAGCTATGAAAACTAAGCCTAAAGAAGAAAGGCAAAACCTAGGCACGAAGTTAAGAAATAACGGGATTGGAAAGAATTAACTAACGGATGTGGAAATACCACTCAACTTGCCATAAAGAATAGTGGACAAACTTCGTTGGATTTCCTTTTATTTATCAATAGTAGCCTTCCCATCATAAACCAGACACTAGAATACAAAAAACAAAGTTATATAGAATTTCCACTTTTTTTATATAGGACTACAGCATTTTGTTTAGCTTCAATTGGAGCAGAAGAGGAGCAGGAAGAATGCCTCAACAATATTGTGGATTATCATTTTATATGGTGCTTTAACCAAGTGTATCACTTCCATTTCATATTGAACTGTAAGAGTGCCTAAAAAGGAATTATCACTGAGTTCGGACACAAGAAAATTGTAGTTCTTATACGGCCACTGTAATCCTCATAAAACTCGGTCAATCCTTTGCGAGTTGGTTTTCTGTAGTTGAATAAGGTCATAAGCCCAAATTTTAGGAAGTTATCAAAGCTTATCCTAAATCCATTATTTGGTCACCCGTATTTTTCTGTACTTTAGATGTTTATGCCTCCAGGTGTTGCTATTAGGCCATCCACATTGCGCAATCCTAGGAGTGAGACGTGTTGAGATCTCCCATTAACTAAAGATATGACCAATGTATAATGTTGGACAATCCTCACCATAGAAGTCAATTTTGAGGGATTGAACTAGGCCCTATGCCCAAATTCTTAAGAAGTTCAAAAGACTCACATGAGAGGTTTATTAAAGTAATAAAACCATTCATGCCCCAGCCTTCACCTAACAACACTTGTGTGAAATTGGTTCTTTATCCCAAGGAAACTCGGCTTTTCCCATGGAAATTACAAGACATTCATTTTATTCATTTTTCAGAAGAAGTAAAATTTTTGAAGTCCAGACCAAAAATTCCCAAATATGAATATTGACCACTTATTTGAATATCATCTACCAACAAAAAATAAAAACATTTTCCAACCTAGAGAATATTTGAAGATAGGTCAATGTGTTAACTGCATACTATTTGGTTAGCCGCTTGAATGGTTAATTTCCTGAATTGGAAATTTTGTTGACAAAAGGACCGCTGATTCAAGAAAGCTTGAAGTTAGAATATCTAATGCTTACCACCTAGTGCCAAATGATTATGACTTGATTTGGAAGTTTAATCTTGAGTTTAAGGTTGTAATTTTGATGTTTATTGTTGTGCAAATGATTCCGCTGCCTTTGGTCATGCTAAAACGATGTAGAGAAATCAAGTTGGATTGTTTTGTTAAAGGTTAAAGGGTAGAAAGTTTTTAATGAATTAAAAACAATTTTAATCAAATAAAATGTTCTTCAAGTTGCTGGAAAACAAGAACTTTTAATCAATTAAAATCAAGTTTTAATTGGTAAATTTCACTTCAAGCCACTTGAGCTTTACAAGGTCTCACATTTAACTAATTAAAACGAGTTTAAATTGATTACAAACTCAAATTAATCCATTTAAATGGCCTTCCCTTGTGCAAAGAATATTTTAATGGACTAAATTCTATTTTAATTGATTAATCCTATCAACTATATATATGAGCTACCTCAAGTTATTTTCATTGAATCAAATTGAGAAAGATTCAAAATATATCAAACACCTACGGAGAGCTCTATAGCTATGAAAAATACATTTCTTGGTTTCTTTAGAAAATCGAAAGCTTCAAGATCATTCATTATAGATGGATATCACCTTCGAGCCTTTCTTTTTCATTTCTCTTCTAAGAGTTTGTCCAAGTGCTCTTGTTCATTTTTATTACATTCTTGTGTGTAAGTTCTTGACCAAGGTGGTCAAGGTAGTTCTTGACTAGGAGGTTAAAGTAGTTTTTATGAGAGGGTTTCACAAGACACTATAAAAGATCTTGTGAGGTAGTTTTTCATTCTAGTTTTATTGAGAGTCTTGTAAAACTTTGAAAGTTAGTGAATTGGTCTAATCAGGGTTATTAAACAACTAGATGTAGCTCTCTTGTAAAAATGAACCAATATAAGTTTTTGGTGTTTCTCTTCTTCCTATCTTAACATATTTGAAATTTGAGATAAAACAAGTATTTTGTAAAATGGAAGGTGAATGACCATCATCTTGGCCTGTTTTATATCAAACAAGATTTTTGAATGTTCTATCTTTGATTTTGTTAAAATAGTAGCTTATTACTAGTTAGCTTTAACCAATCTTCTTTTTTGTTGTATCTAACTTAAGTGTCAAGGGTCATATGCTGTATCTTTTCCCTTCTACTGTACTTGTTCTCACTTTATTCATACTTATAGAAAACATCAGCTGAGACAATACTCACTGATTTTTGTCATCCTTTAAATTCAAGCGATTTAGAGTATTACTTCATTTTGAAAATCTTTTATAGTTCAACTCACCCCCATCTTGTATTCAGCCTTTTTTTCCAACAGACTCCAGATTGTGATTCTTCCACTCTTTCGATTAGAAAATAGAGAATATTTTTGGGAGATTGATAAAAGAAAAAGATCCAAAGAGGCTTGAAAGTTCTACATAGCTTTCCAATGAATCTTCATATCAGAACAAAAGACTCCTTGAAATAAACGATGAGCATAGCACGAAACAAAAGCAAAAAGGACATAAATAAACATATTCTAAAGCCAACAAAGTAGGGACAGACATTCAAGAAATATCACAAAACTGTTATTAAGATGTGCCAAATTAATTGTCCTTTCCCCCTCAATTAAACATGACTCAGAATGCAAGTGACCTTCCAGATTCAAACCATTACATTTCATTTCTTCCTTTTCACTTATAAAAGGTCATCACAAACTAGTCTCTGAATCATGGACATCCATTGCCATTTAACATTAGTAAATACTTCATACTTGCATTCCTCAAAATACCTAACCTTTGGCTATTGTTTCTCAGACTACTACAGAGTAACTCAAAAAAAGAAGCATGTGCAGAAGCAGAGTATTAGCAAGAAATTCAATCAACTTGAGGTAAATATAAAGATACCTTCAAATGAATTTCAGTTGCTCGGTCTAAAGAATAGTTTGCAATTTCTCTTCCTCCCTTGGCTTCCATGAAGTCCACATAACGCATCCAGTATTCAGGATAGTTGGCACACACAATCAAACATCTCTCATAAAGTTTCACAGCCTATCTCAATGGGAGGAATGAAAGATTTTAGCCAACATAAAAACAAAATAAGCAACTGACAAAATTTTCTAGGAGTACTGTGGAAAATTACCCAGTCAAAGTCCCCTTGAAGTTCAATAAAATCCAGATAATTATGCCAATTCTGCAATTGATTTGCATCAAGAGGCTGAACATGAAAGTAATGTCTTCGAATACTAGCCTCAAAGGGACTGATTTTCGAATACAATTCACAAGCATTATGATAAAGCAGTTCTCCAATGGCCCTGTACCTTTTTAGGGCTATTGAACTAGTCAATCCAACAGATGAATCCATCATATCTTTGATAACATGATAAATCTCACCATCCTTGTAACACGTAGTCACGGGAATTTCGCAATCAAAACCTGGCTCAGATTGCAATTCATGGTTTGCTATGCCCTCCTCCAAAATGGTTAGTAACTTTTTAAAACTGAAATATATAACTAATATCTGGTTAGTTAAAACTGTATTACTCAAATATATGCATATATAATATAAAAATGCACCCATATATAATACAGCCATTCATTTGTTGAGCAAGCATTCTTTGTAAAGTTTGATAAGAACAATGATACATTCAAAACAATATAAAATGAAGGTGGAGATTAAAACAAAGATGTAATATCTAAGTAAATACTAAAAGAAACGAATAAAAGATATTAAGTACAGACTCCAAGAAGTGACAAATAACTGTTGAAAAATTAAATACTTGCTTCCTACTCCCTGTTAAGAATATGTAATTCCAATTACCATATAAACACCCTTTTGTTAAGTTGTTTTAATTTTTAGTTCTTCTACTTAATTAATCAAGAGAAAAAATTAACAGTTAATAATATCATGAGCAATGAAGACACTCTTTATGATATATTATTGTTAATTAGAATTATATATATATATATATATATATATATATATATATATATATATATATATGTTCACTCATAAAGAAACAGCTCATTCAAATCACTTAAATGTGAGATTATACACTATAAATATAAATTATAAACTTCTAAAAATAACAAGTAGATAGAATTATTAACGTGAGACACATAATAGTATATTTAAATGTTATTCTGCTTGAGGAACTATATCTCGAAAATTTAACCAAATTCAATTTAAGGTTATAAATTATATTGGCAAGCATATTTTGACTAATATTATGTATTTTTTTATGAATCAATATTGAAAATTAATTGCCAAAATCAAAGTGAACATACTAAAATGTTTAAACCCTACAAAAAAAATCTTATGAAGAACATTTTAGGTAATCAAAACTATAAAATATACTAGATGCAATGACCTGAATCACAGCCCACCACAATGCATAACAGACCATTAGGCTCACCCGAGTCATGCCACCCTCAGAACTTCGGAATAACTATCATTTAACCACCCAAGGTAAAGAAAAAGCGTTATGAACTTGAAAGATAAATGAAAACAATTTGTCAATACATAATTAATGTACAGCTTTATACAGATAATTGACAACAGTCGTCAGAGGAATAAAAAATGTCTTTTAATACAGTTCACACCATCCTATATCCTTCTTGTAGAAATAATTGGACATATCTAATAGCACCAGTGCACTACCCTACACCTACAAGGCTTATAATTGCACATATCTAATAGAAATAATTGCACATATCTAATAATTGAACATATCTGAAAGTTATATATGACTTCATACTCATAGCCTAGTAAACATTGTTTTAATATCAATTTCCATCAGCTTTTCAAAGCAGCTATAAAGACTAAGAAGTTTCACAATAAAAGTCATACCTGTCATAATACTGGTGCAACTTTTTGGTTGGAAACTTAAGAGTTTGGATATAAATGTGAGCAAGAGAAATCCACTGCTGCTGGGAAAACTCAAAGTGAATATACTTGTCCCACAAGATATGACATAAGTAGTCCTTCCCAACAAAAGAAATGGCTCTATCGAACAATCTGATTAAAACATATCAAGAAATCATCTCATTCTTTCAACAGAAGCAAGAGGAAAAGCTTTAGAAGAGTATAAAGAGGTAATAGTGTGGAAACATATGCATGCTGCTAGAATAGGTCCACCTAAACCATTAATCCAAACAGTTTCTACTAAAATGTGTGTACACGTGCTAAGTTAACTACACTTACCTCCGAATATCAGATTGGTCCTCAAAAGCTGACATGCCAAAGCTACAGTAATCAAACCACACACTGACTGAAAATGTTGCTGCTGAAACAGCTTTTTCAAACACTTCAACAACCTTATCTGTGGTGGATATGCATGTCATGTGGGCAGCATACTTCCTCCAATACCCATGACAAAAAGGAAATTCGGACAACAAACTGTTATAAACCAAACATATTTTCTCCACATCATCCTGCAAAAATTGAACAGAATATCTTATTGATACTCAAACATTGTTGTACCAATAAATCACATAATAGCACTTCAGAAAAATATAAAAGAGTAGAGAATGAATTTGAGAGAGCGAATTTCCCTCTCTCATGATCACATATTGGTAATAACTTAGGGTACATCAGAAGAGTAGAAGAATTGTGAGAAAAAACTGCATAAGGAAAAATAAGATTTAATTAGGAAACAAACAAGACTCATCCAAAAAGGATTTTCAATCTTTTACTAAGTTGGTTGAATTGATTTAATGCCCAAAGTTAAAATACAATTTAAAAAAATGTAAAAATATACTAATCACTTTTAATTAAAAGGAATTTCTTTTCTAAACAAACATGTCATTTTATAAGTACTTATAAGGTCTTTTATGTAATTTTAGAAAAAAAAAAAAAAA
>Ga0209700_104292_pt1 | contig 25940 bp, 14 predicted proteins | sample SiratroredBW_FD_187528 | JGI IMG/M metagenome (GOLD analysis project Ga0209700, IMG submission 187528) | Root nodule microbial communities of legume samples collected from California, USA - Siratro red BW (SPAdes) (version 2) | ecosystem: Host-associated > Plants > Roots > Nodule | place: USA...
AAAAAACCCCATAAAAAAAAAAAAAACATAACATAACATCCAATGACTTAAAACTCCTTAAGAAAAGAGTAATCGATAACCTAAAAATAATTAGTAACCAATAAAAAAAAGAAAATATTACCAAAAAAAAAAAAAGTCATGACATTCATTAAGAACTGATATGCAAGTTGGTTGATTTCAACACAAAATTTTCGCTTTTGAACCACATTTGCGATGACATGTTCACATGGTGTAGCAACTTTAAAGCCTCAGCCTAATGGATAATGGTGCATGAGAGTTAGGTCTAATTAAAATTGATATTATTTATTTCGTAAAAAAAATTGATATCATTTAAGAATTCCAGTTAAACTATCAAATTTCCAACACCAGTATCCTAATTTGCCATTACTAAACGTCACTACATTTAACTTGACAAATATTAATAATTTTATATGTTAAACTAATACCAACTTCAATTTTAAAAGTGATTATATTACGGATATGACGATCTCAATGAGACTAACAAACTAAAAGTAATTGTGATACTAATAAACTCTCAAAAATGTTAAAATGATGTATGGTCAACAAAATTTGCGTATAGCAAGTATATATTAGTCATTAATTATAAGATCTTATAGTAAAATGTAAACCATGTGGGAAAAAAAAATGGATGCAATCAAGTATAAAAGAGTCTCAATTCAAAAAAAAAAAAAAAAAAAAAAAAAAAAAAAAGAAAAAAAAAAAAAAAAAAAAAAAATAAAATAAAAAAAAAAAAAAAAAAAAAAAGGTGTACAAAGAGTTAATACTTTCACACTAAGGTATAATTTGGCATAATGAGGTGGAGTTAGTTTATTAGCTAACATACATGCGAATAATTCACATAATGAAGTGAGGTTTTGAGTTGTCCTTAACATTAAAAATAAGTAAATTTAAATATTATTCATCTTTTATATTTCTAAGAAAAATATTTCCTCCTCAAATGATTGTGGAACAATTATATAATATCAGTAAGATTCAAAATAAAGCAAAACGAGCGTTTAATTTCTTGGTGAGTAACAATAATTATATAATATTAACCCACAGAATCTTTCTTCAAATGAAATTCAGAAACAGAAACACAAACAGACATTCTGAGATAACAAAAACAACCAAGTGGGAAATGAAGCACAACCAATCCTCAAAGCTCACTTGAATTGGTACAAATATTTTTGAAGAATAGGAGCTATGAGCCTTTTGTAAACGCTTTCTGTGGGATGAAAACTGTCCCAAAAGACATAATCTTGAACATTGGGACAAGTAGAATCCAAACTGTTGCATAATATTGCAACCTCTATTCTCCCTGTGCCACAGCATCCAGTGTCTCCAACTTTATACCCTGCTTACATATTAAAAAAAGAAAATTAATGACCCTTCATACTGAAGTGTTTTTGTTTTCTAAACTTTCACCAAAAATTGGTTCTTACACCAAGTATTTTTACTGGGTAAGCATTGAACTGAGGAAGTTTTAAGATAATTACATAAAGGTGTAGTTTTGGAATTAGTTACCATATTTTTGGTAGTTGAGGATAATGTCAAGAAGAGGGTCATAAACATTGATGAAAACATTTCTGCTACTGGGAAAGTTGCGATTAAGAGAATGCACGAGATTGGACAATTTGGTGTTGAATAACTGGGCCAAGTTATTGGGCCTCTGTGCACACCTTTTCTCTATTCCTCCACCCACTGTTCTCTGAAATGGCAAACACCCTATTGGAGGTGCACTGAATACTGCTATCCTCCTCGCACCTAACTCATTTAATTCCTTTCAGACCAAAAAATATAATTTTCCTCAGTTCAATAATGAATGCACGTTCTCTTTTGCGTTCTAGATCAAACTAGAGATTATCTTACCCTCAAGAAATTGGAAGCTGAGTTGAGCAGAAGATCAGAATAAGAAGGAAGATCGTACAGCAGAGAACGAGTGCGATAGGTGTTGGAAATGTCACTGCTTCCAGCTACTAAAATGAAAAGACTGTTTCCTAAGATAAACTTTGCTCTCTCATCTCCAACCACACCTTTCAGTTTCCCTATGTATTCTTTGAACAATTCCATTTGCCCACTCAGTGCCATTGATCCCTGCTTATTTCTCACTCCAATTGTGTTAATACATCTTCTTCTAATTATGTAATTTTTGATAGTATAAAACTTGTGTTATAATGTAAATGATAATTTCTTGTAAGTTATAACAACATAATTTCTTGTTCTGTAAGGTAGAAATGCATTAAATGCATAAACTTACCTCTAAAATGGATGTCAAAGGGTCGTAGCCTGAGCCACCTGAAGCAAAACAGACACCTGTGACCAAATCACTTGGCTGAAGATTGGGCTTTAAATATGGTGGCAGAAGCTCCTTAATGCCCAGCTCTTCAACTGTTCATCATTTATGTTATATCAGAGCACAAAACTCAGTAACAAATGAGAATACACACCCACATGCAGAAATTACTACGTGGCGAAAAATAATACCACTTCTTCAACTAGTGCCTTTATTGTATCTGTTACCAACCTGTCTCATGCACATGCATAATAACCTTCCAAAGAGTGAAAAAAAAATACTACAAATTCAGTTATTTAATTTGAAATTTCAGTATATGTATTAATTATTATTTATTATTAATACTATTACAAGAGGTCCCATATTGAATAACATGCATTAATTTGTCAGATAGGGGGATCCAGCGTGCCTGCATATCTGAGGCACTGAATTAAAAACTCAACCTAGGTCAGTAAATACCCTAAAGTACATGTTCACTTTCATTGGTGAAATAAGTGAAAAGAAAACAGAGAAATAAAAGTTTGAAAATTATATTTTTTGACAATTATGATAAAGCGTAATTGAGAAATATGGTATAAAATATCGGGAGGGGATTTGAAATTAGTGTAGAATATAATGTGTAGTGAATAAATAGTGTAGAAAAAGAAAGACAAAAAAAAATAAAAATTAACAAGTAGAGGTAAACAAAAGAAAACTCAAAACTGATACTCTATCAGGGAACTAGATTCGATAGGCCTTGGCAAGTCAAAAGTGTCGGTTAACTTAAATTTAATAAACTTAATTATTTCTGTATATAATTCTTTTATAAAATAACTCTCGTGTCATTATAGTTTACTTTTAAATCCCTTATACTATTTCACATTGATTTTTAATCAATGTTTATAAGTTTCATTTAGTAGTAAAGTTTTAAGAAATTAATATATCATGCTTAAATTTTAAATAATTTTTACCAAAATTAATATTCTGAAAATATGATTGTTAATATTGATTTTGTTTTTATCTTTAAAATTTATTTCCATCCTTATATCACATTGATTAATATATTCTAGTACATTATTTTTATAAGATTTGAGCTTTAAATTTAATTTTTTTATTAAAACTTATGCATTTGCAGATGTTCTTACACTCTTTTCTACTAAAAATATTTACAAAATTCGATCATATGTTGAGATATCAAATTTTATTTAAAATTAAAATCCAAATTCCCCCGTTCGAATCTTAATATTGTTTCTTATAAATTTCTTCTATTTGATTCATTTTTATCGAAATTATTTTTTAACATAAAAAGATTCATATCATAATGTAGTCATACAAATTCCAAGGAAATTATAATTTTAGACTATAAATAGAAAAAACAACCAAAACACTCATTAAATTCTCTTAATTCCAAATATAAAAAATTAATAAAATTTTAAAATCGAGTCATGATAACTATACGCAATTTAAACTACAATATTAAAGTCGAAAAGTAGAATTAACCTTTTCATCTGTGAATGTAATAAAAATATAAATATCGAAGAAAGGAAAACAAAAATTTAAAAATTAACAGATGCTTTTCTGAGATAAATAGTTTTTATTAAAACTAAAAAAAAGTATATCAAATATTTTCATTTCACGTTAGTATAGCATGGTCTCCTTTTTCTTCTCTTTTTTTTCCTCTGAAAAAAGTTGCTAGGTTTTGATAATTATTGTTTACATAATTTCTTTTCTTTAACGTATTAATTTAAAAAAAAACATATATTTCTTACATTTCTTTCTCTATATTATCAAGGCATTACTAATTAAAATACAAGAATTTGCTCAGTGTAGTATCTCTGACTAAAATATAAGCTACCAAAAGTCCTTCTCAATGGCTTAAATGTTATCTTTTATTTATGTCAGTCAGTGTCATGCCAGTGAAACCTTCACATGCCCAGATAAGTAGAAATGAGACTGCATCCCAATTTCGACTACTATATATTCATAAGTTTACTTCTAAATAAGTTTAATTATCAATGAAGTTAAAATAAAACAACTTTCATGATAACAGTGTTCAAATCTTTCAAAAAATGTTTTTGAATATGTGCTTAGTAGAAAATTTATAGTCTACGTAAATTTTTTGAAACTTATATAGCTTTTACAAATTTTTTTTGTCAAATTAACCTCATTGCAAGCATATATTTGTACAAAAATTTTATAGCAAAGAGAGATAGAAAAAAGTATGCCATAATATTGTTATATCTCTTCAAAATTTATTTTATGATAAAAATAACAAGGCTTTGCTTCTGCTAATTATGATCTAGGGGGGAAATTGATTCTTCACAATAAAATACAAATTTTCTATGTCATTTTACAATTTTGTAGTGAGGATTTTCGCAAATGTAGATCATAAATATAAAACCAGCTAAGTAAATATTATTAAGAAAAACACTTTTAGCCGATATTTTATCATAATTTTAATTAGTTTCGAGCAATAAAACGCATTTCACTGCATCCAAAAAAAATTTAAGAAATTTTTTACATATGGTGGATTTGGGTTGAGTGAACTAGTAACATTAAATGAATGAAATTGGATAAAATAAATAATCACGTTTGAATTGAAAAAATAATTATAATTTTGTGAATATTTCATTTGTGGTGCTTTAATATTTATAGATTCGTAGGTATATTTTAAATTTTTTTTAACATGATATTCTTTTTATCAAAATTTATTAGTAAATTATATAAAATCATAATTCGTTATAAAAACAAATATTAAAATTATACATGTAATTTTTATTAAAAAAATAAATATAATTATTTTATATATTTCAAAGCTAAAATAAATTTTTTAAAACAAAATTGCCCCAATATAAAAAACAAATAAATAATAGATCTAAATTAACTCAGAATGAATAACACGTATATAACTAAGTCAATTTTAAATACTAAACACCCACCAACCGACCAATTCTCAGGTATATAATTTTGATTCATCATGAATGAAGTACATTTACCTGTTTACAGCTGTGTTTAACATCCACTTTTTTTTATGGGAATTCACGTCCACGTTTTCAAATAAGGTGTGAACAAGAAATTTACAATGAAATCCAACTAAATATTGTTTGCCCTGTGTATTAATTATATTTAGTGTTTTAGAAACTTAATAGAATATTTTATAATAAAAATCTATCAATAAAATTAGATCATAATAACTACTCGTTCATTAATATGACTAATGAAATATTTAGTATACTCTTTCGATTTTTTCATCATATTTAACTAATTACATTATATGTTGTTTCAGCAATTAAAGGTGTATTGAATATTTTTTTAAATATGTTTGATAATTTTTTTTAAATATAAGATACAATTCTTTTCAAATTCCAATTAATTTAAAAGTTACAATAAATTACTTTCTTAACTCAACTTAATTTTTTAACAAATTTAAGCGCACGTTAAATAAACTAGTTAAGTTATTCAAATATTGTATATATAGATCGGGAGTAGTATAATGTTGATTTTTATATTTTTTTAATCTTTTCTTTATTTTAAAATAAAGTTGAATCAGAGATATTTTAATTAGTTTAACCCTTATAAAACAAAAATAAAGTCTTCAAAATAGTATTTCTTCTCTCTTTTCTCAATTTCTCTGTTGACTCTCGTGCTCTCACGTTTCATTCTCTTGATTAGAATGGAAATACTATATTTGTCACTAAATTCACAGGTTATATTCTCTTGATTGTATATGTCATCATTTAACTTCACAAGTAAATGTAGCATCATATTCAATTCTAAAACTTTAATTATTAGGCTTGTTAACTTGTCACTTTGCCTCTTTTTTATTATTTTCTTCCACATCATCTTTTTCATAACTGCACATTATTACTTCTCATAAAATCAGAAATATATATTGTTTGCCATTTTAAAGCTTTACAAGGAAATGTTGATTTCATCATAAAGATACATATATATCTCCCAAGTATTATCATAGAAAGGTTGCATGTGTATACCCAGCAAATTAGAAAAAACCTAGAACAGTGTATAAAATAAATATAGCAGAAGATAAGAGAGAAAGAGAGTGTGTATATAAAATGGTAGTTACCTATAAGATCTGATGGAACCTTTCCATTGCTAAATCTACCAGTTGGAATGCCACCTTCAAAGTCTCTCCCATATGGAGGAAAATTAGACCTAGCAAATGAGGTTGTTCTGTTATTATTGTTGCCTGTGTCCACCACTGAATCTCCAAACACAAACACTGCTGGAACCGACACATTTGGTGGCAGTTTCAACAAAGCCTTTGCTTTGAAGGAAACAAATAACACCAACAATGTAAAACGAAGCATGTAGGAAGAAAGGAAGTGAGAGGAAGAAGAAGAAGAAGAAAGGAGCTTAGTAAGATGAACCATGGCTGGTTATACTTCAGTTTTGGCTATGTTGGAGAACAAATAACAGTACACTCTTTTTTTATAGAGAAGAGAGACCTACGTATAGTCTCTTCATGGAGATGGTAATTTTTTTGTAAGCAAAAAGAATTTTATTAAAATAGGATGGACCATTAGTACAAGATACACATGTTAGAGGGTTTTATTCTATTTTTTCATATATATAATATATAGTATATAGGAGTAGTTTTTAAAATTAAGAGTAATAATAATAAGTTTTTTAATTCTTATATAAATCATTAACATCTGATATATGCAAAGAAATATTTTTATTGGTCAGGAAGCTATTATTTAGATTTTTCTTATTAAAACTTGAAGTGAGGGTAATAATATGTTTTGCTTGAAAATGTTACAGTTTTAATATTTTAATTAATATCTCAAAAACACTAATTGGTGTTATCTTATTTTAAAGTAAAATAGTGGGTACAAGTGGTATCCTTTACCTTTCAGGTCATTTATTGCTTGAAGGGACTTGCAATTCTTCTTTGTTGTCGGCTTGTTTAAGGAATAGCAATACAAATCAGGGAAACTCATATTGGCAATAGCTGTAATTTTTTGTTATTATAAGAAATAATAGTAATATATGTTTAATGTAGTTTATGATAAGGTAAATATCATTACATGAAAAGTTGAATTCACAATATTTAAAAGGTTGTATACAAAATTTCGCTTAATTAATAGACAAATATTACAAATGATGGGTTAAAACTTAAAATGTTATTTTTCAATATTGTTTTAAATATAGACTAATATTATGTTTGATTAACTTATCTTTAAAAAGTATTTTTGATTATTGGAAAAGTAAGGATCTAACTTTAAATAAGCATACAAAATCAGTTAGAGGAAGGAAAAATAAATAAATAAATATTTTTGCCTGATTAGTTTATATTCATAGAAATTCGGATCTAAATATACTTGCTGAATATATAAAATTTGGGTATGATATGTTTAAATAGGATGAATTGAGACAAACTAATTGGCATTACAAGCTAAATTAATACTTTTTTTATCTAATAATCTAAATATAAATAATATAGAATAAATATTAGATGCTGAGTTGATATATATTTTTAAATATATTTATTCATCTATTAAGTTGAATTTTCATGGAAAAAAAATGTTTAGAACAGTTAGGTGTAAGTATATGATGAAATGTATTTTATATTATTTTTTTTAAAGATGTTTGTTTGTTATTTTATATTTATTTGAGTTGAGATTCTTAGACTAATAATTTTTTTAAAATGGATTCGATAGATTTAGATTGATTTATTTGAATCATGTCTTGCTTATACCTATATATTGATTATAAGATCTTAATAGTTTACCTTATTGTGATTTCTATATCATTTTCTCATGTGCTTAAATCGAACACATAAACAAATATATTATAAATTGAAGGAACAATTTTATGCTCAACAATAATGTATGTATATAATTAGAGATTATCATCTCCAATACTAAACTAAGTTTACAAAATTTTCAATAAATAATTACTATATTATAGTATTTCGATTTTTATTTTTAAGCAATATGGAATTTATTAACTTTCTTAATTTTTTTTTTAATGTTATAGTTGTAAAAGAAATTTAATACATTTTTATAGAATAAATTTTTTGTCAATTTAATTATTAAATAATATTCTTCTAATATTGGATGTGAAAATTTAAATGATTTAATTATTGTACAATGAAATATTAATTCATTTTTAAATTGTACAAATTTTTGAAAATTTCATCTATTGAATAAATTGTAGTTTAGGTTCCTTAATGTGCCTTGTTTCATGTATCTTACAAAGGCAAAATGTTGTTCAATTTTCCTTTCTATGTTCAGTGAATTTTATTTCTGTATAAAGTTTATAATTTATAAATTACATAGAAAATACATTTTTTAATTATATTTGATGTTATATTTTTATTTCATAGTTTTATTTTTAATAAAAAAACATATTATTTTTGTAACTACTTTTATTGCCACTTTTAATTAAATAACTTCAACTTTTAATAAATAATTAAAATCTATTTAATACACTGACAATTACTCTCTCCTATAATTGCCTAACTTTTCCCTATTAAATAAAATGACATGTATGTTTCTGCTATTGATTGAGATAAAATTTACTAATTATAACCATATTGTTTGTAAAATATAAATGTTTAGACGAAACTTTATAAGGAAACTAAATCATATTTGACCTTTTCTACGAAAATTTTAAATTTAACTGTTAAATTGATAGAATTACATTTAAAAAGTCTGGAAATAATTCTACAAAGTTTGACTCCTAATTTAGGTGTGTCTGTAGATTAAAGACACTTATAAATTTCAAGATTTTTTTAAGTCATTACTCGTTATGTGTTTAAACATTCAAATAGTATAGACTATATTTATAAAATTTTATATTCATATATTCATTAACTACTTCGTCTGTATAAATGACAAATTATTAAAAGACATATTTTAGAATAATTAGCACGATAATTCTTTTGATTATACTTTCATTATTGTTTAATTTTTGTAAGTTTTGACAGAACAAATAAAATAATATATAATCATAGTTTAACGATTGAATTTAAAAAATATAATATATTTTTAAATGGTGTATAAATTTTATATCTTACACTAAGTATAAATAGTTCTTTTTCAAATATATGTAAGATTTAATGGCCTATTTTGTCACTCAATTGTCACAATTTTATGAATTTAGCTCTTTTTTCATATTGTATTGTTATCTTTTTTAAATTTTACCTTTTATCAATTCGATAAACGTGGATCTATAACTGAAGAAAGCGGCATCTTTTTTGTTTGTTACTTTTGTTTCAACGTCATTTTGCTTCTACTTTAATCTTTTTTACACGTTAACACACTGTTACGTGTTTAAACATATTAACAAAATGTGAAAAATTAAAAAGTATACATATTTGTTAATTACCTGTCTCATTAATAAGTAGACAATTAAAAATACTTATTATATGAATATTTATTAAAAAAATACTTGTCTTAATATCAATTTCAAATTTCTTTTACAAATATACGAGTTTGAGTTCGTTTCTCATTTTTTGTTTCTAACAATATACATATATTCTTTTAAAATATTTTTATAATATTTATGTATATCATCATCTTTGATAATTAAAGATGGTAAAGGAGTAAATATTTTTAATATATGATAATAAATTTAATATAATAATAATAACAATATATATATATATATATACACACACTTAACATATGTCTATTTTTTAGGTGTAAAAGACCTTTTTAAATAATCTAATGTTAGACCTTCTAATTAAATATATTTTTATAAAATTTTAGATTTGTTTACTTTTTGTGGTAAGGTTGGGTTGAGTTTTTTATTTAATCCAATTAAAATATTTTGATTTAAATCCATGTTATTGTTTTAATATATCCGAAACAAAATAAACAATAATTTATGATTTAAGAAAATATTAACGTCTCTTTTCCATTGCCTTTTGATATAACTTTCAATTATATTATGTATGTATTTTGATTAAATAAATTAAATCAAAATTTAGTAAGAGGAATAAGGAATATTTGGATAAAGAGATTGAGATAAGAATGAAAGACAAAAAAGAAATCAAATAGCAACCTATATAAGAAAGAAAAAGCGAGGCTGAAATTGATGTTTAGTTGCTTAAATTGTATACTATGTATTTCTTTTAATACAGTATATCCATATTAAATATCTTGTCCTTTACTTTTGTATTCACATTCCATCTAATTCATAATTTTCATTTGGTATTCACACTTAATTAATCTCTAAAAACTTTACTCATCTCTTAATTATTATTTTTATTCACACTGCTCCAGTAAAAAAGCATTAAGTGTATAGAAACTTATTTCCAAAGATTTTATATAATTGAAAGTTTCTGAAATTGATTTGAGAATGAAGAGTGAAGATTGACTATTTGTATAGAAATTAATTGGTGTGGGCATTTATGAGATGGTAGAAGGTTTGAGGCAGTTGTAGCAGTTGGCACCAGCCTTGCCTGGGCCCTACTTTTGGGCTGGGCCTCCACCACTACCCACTAACAAGTGGGTCAGAACTATGAGTCTGACAACTCATGGGCCCAGTGGGGTTTGATTTGTGGTATCAAATTTAAGGTTGAGTTGGTCCTTGCATTGTTCTCCTCTGGTCCATTCTACATGGCCTCAGATGTTCTTCGTATTGCTCTTTTCTATTTTTGCAGTGCCACAAATAGTAGTAATAACACATTAAATATAAAATTTGTCCATTTACTAGTAACAAAAAGAACTATTTAAAATGAAAAAAGTTATATCAAAAATTTATTTTTCAAGATGCAATAGTTATGGATAGGGTACTGGCTATGTTGATATTTTCATTTTAGAAAAAACTTGTAATTATACAGTCACCTGCGTGTGAAGTTGTAATCAATGTCTATTCGGGGTAAGTAACTGTGTTATTATTGACCTCAAGTTTAAAGATTGGTATTTCATCTTCACAACAATTAACGAGTTATTTTTAGAGAAGATGAAGAAAGAATCATTGCAGAAAAAATTTATAAGATTTAAAAAAAAGTATTATTTTATACTTTCATATTAATAAAAATTAAATTGTGAGAATAACAAAAATTTAATTAAAATCTCAAAATGAAATCTACTCATAAGACTTTGCATTAAAGATTTTTTGGAGACATTTTTTTTTTCTAAGGCTATTGTGTTAGCATTCTATTTATTATTATATTATTAATTGAAATTTACCAAAACAAATATAATTTTCAGTAATTAATTTCTTTTTAAAATAGGGAGAAAGACTAAGTGAAATTTATAAAAAAAAATGTGATACCTAATAAATTATAGTAATGGAAAAAAAAGTGAAAAAAAATGATAAAAAAAGTACATCTTCGTAAATAAAGTCTATCCATGCACACTATTGATATTTGAAACCAGTATTTCCGAGTACATAAAGGCTATATCGTACTGTTAATTGGTTGGTGTAAGTTGGTAACATAACCATCAAGTTTATGGAATTAGATAAATTAACATTACATTGTACAGCAACTTCATAATCAATCAAAAGTTGGTCACCGTCGTATTCTTATTAGTTGTAAGTTGCAAAGTAACCATAAAGTCTTATAAATATTGACCCAAATAAACTAAAATTTAATATGCATGGGTGCATTCATAACCTAAATATATTGCATGTCTTTCACGATTTTGATGTTATGTTAATGGGTGCATTTGGACAATTTTTATGATAATTTTTTTATGACATATTTTCAGAAAAATAATGCTATCATTTCTGCTCTAAGTCTATCATTCACAGAACAAGAGAAAAATCGTAAAAAAATGAAGCTGTAATTAGTTTTTATTATTGTTTACATATCATTAGTTTTTTTTATAAATATGGTTTTCTGTCTTCAACTTTTGTAAAAATTTGTTACTTAGTCCTTATTATCAACTCTAGTTTAATACTAACATGACTAATAAAAGAAAATATTGACTAAAATAATTAAGATAATAAACAATGTTATAAATTAAAGTAACTATAATTTTCAATATGTTATTCAATTAAGTAATAGATTTCTTATTTTATATAAATGATTAACTGTATATTTTATTTTTTTATTAAATGCTGCAAAATATGATTTTCTTGCTTTTAATATTACACTTTTCAGTTCACTAGTTTATTTTAACACTATTTTTAATTATGATTTACTTCGAAGCTTATAAATTCCTTTCGCTATCAGTTTTACATTTTAATTCGTTATTTTTACTACTTGTAGTAAATATATATTTTTATACTACTTATTTCCCAAGCAATGACTGTCTTCAAATAACCAAAATTGCCTGCTTAGTAAGACGTCATTTCTGGAACTTCTGAATACCATAGTGCTTAGTATGATCAGTTTTTTGAAGTTAGTTTTGAAAACCCTAATATTGAAGAAAGAAATTACTTGCGGACTTGATACAACATTCCTTCTCAGAGTCGACTCTGTACGCACGAAAAGCATAAAGCAATCAGAAAAGCGTTTCATTCCCTGCCCGTACAATGTTTCAGCAGATTGATACACTTTCCCAATAAAATTATCATGCTTTGTTCTGTAGAGCAAACAAATGCATCCACTACTAACACTTTATTAGCTCAAGACCAAGAATGCGATCTTGTCTAGTAGTTAAGAGTTAACCCGGTCGATTGTAGATATTTCAAGATCCACATGAATTAAGAATTTCATATGTTCCGGAAATATTGTAGTAGTATTTACATTGGTAATATAACTACTAAAATTCGGTTAATCCATCCTAGAAGACATATAAATTGCCAACAATATGGCTGCATATCAGTTGACATTTCAAAAAGTGAAAATTACGGAACCTCGAAATATTGACAGACTACGACATTCCTCAAAACCAGAGAATTTACAATGAAATTGACACGGCTATGTATGTATGTTCGGCAACTACTTTATACAAAAGGACAAGCAAATTGAAACAAATTTCCAAGAGAACTAGAAAAAGGTAAACATCTACACACCCCAAGCTAAGACTCCAAAAAGAATGCAAAAAAAAAAAAAAAAAAAAAAAAAAAAAAAGTTGATTGATTATTCACGTGCAAAAGATAAAACAGTAAAATAATGGATGAGAAACCCTTATGAATCCTTCATCTGCATCGATGTCATCTAAACTCAACGAGAACTCACAACAAATGGATGCTGACAAACTCCACACTCGATGGTCTCTGAACCCGAGCTTGGTACCTGGACCTGAAAAAATTCCACAATAAGCCTTTCATTATGACGTACGTTTGGAGTAAAGTTAGAAGAGATTCCTGCAAAATTAATCAACGGATTTCCAACCTGAAGATGGACAGTGCAAATGGGGCATGCAACTTCTTTCATTCGACTTCCAGATCCATCAGTCTTAGAGCCTGTGAACAAGTCCACTTTATGAGCCACAAACCAGATTCTCAAATAAATATATAATCTTCTAACAAACTAAATCGCCCACAAACCAGATTCACACTAAACTTTTCGCCACCTTGTGTGACAATTCATGAGTCTAAACTATACATACAATTTTACAACGCGGGCTCCAGAATTGAACTCAGATTATAATACGTACCTGATATCCTTTTATTCCTTTCTAGCTCATCCTACCAAAAATTCATCAATAACATAAATCACCATCTGATGGACGCTTACTTACAAATGTATGTTTAACTACGTAATTATGGCAAATTAAAGCCTTCAATAGCAAATAAAAATAACACTACAAAAAATGTACGCCATGCCACTGTTATTTTACCTGAAGTTTCTTAGCAAGATCCTCGTGACTCTGCAACACAGGTTTACTTGATGACTCCTTAGCATTACTCAGCCTTAAAGTCACTTCGGCCTAACAGGAAACGGAGTGTGTGACATTCCACATTTTTCAATGCTCACAAGATACTGCTTAAAAAATATAAAACATAGCGACACAGCATCCACAGTTCCTAGCATTGACTACGCTGATGCAATTGAAAAATGGACAAAAACAAGATAAAAGACCCATTGAAGGCCAAAAAAAACCATGTGTTGAAACTTCCATCCATAGGCCTTGAATCTCAGAAATTACCAGCAACATAAATCATGTATCAATTAATGGGAAGGGGAAGTGATAAGAGGAAAGTCAACAAGCACTAAGCATACCATGCATCGATCACAAACTCGTACTGGCTGAGCATTCTCATCAGAAGTAAGGGCAGTTCTACCACGTGTACATTTATCACAAAAAATATCCCCACAGTTCCTACAGTGATGCTGTTCAAAGCATAGATGATTAAACATTAGCACCCAAGCACAAATAATAAAAAATCATAATTAAAAGAAATAGGAGATCAACCCTGCGAATAAAGGCCCCAAAATCTACTCCGCATGATGTACATTTTGAGACGGCTTCATCTGGGACCTATGCATAAATTAAATATCATAAGAACTCCAACCAAGTACAACAAAAAAAATGAAAAACAGAGTTTAGTTTATGTTGATGCAGGTTCATGGTAATACAGTAGACTAATTTGTTGTCATTAAGATCAAGTGACAACAATTTTCACTTCCAAAGAGTTTAACAAACACACTAGCATTGTAAAAATTAAACTAACAAGCGCAAGAGTTCTAGATCTTGTGCAAGGCCATAGAGAAGCAAGGAGTTCGTATATGCAATATTTGAGCCATCGAGGATATGTATAAGGACTTCTGACCATGGTGAGAACACAAGATTGGGATGCAACAAATTTCCAATAACCATAGGGCTGGATCAAGGGTCAGCTTTGACTCCTTACCTCGCCTTTGGTGTGCTTCCTGAGCACATCCAAGAGCCAGTGCTATGATGCGTGCTTTCTATAAGATGATAAAGTTCAAGTCAAAGAATCAAGAAAAAAAATATAAATGGGAATTCAAGAAATGTGGACAAGCTTTTAAAGCACATGGCTTTCACTTAAGTAAAAGCAACGCCAAGTATATGAAATATATGTTTAGCAAGAAGAAGAATGAGCTTAGCTTAAAGGTCAAACTTCTGAGGACAAACTAACAATTTAAGTATTTAGGGCCCAGCTTACAGAATGACAAAGAAATAGAGAAAGATGTAAACCACAAGATTCATGTAGGGTTAATGAATGGAGGACTAAACATTGAGCATCAAAAGGCCAACGATGGGGACTAAACATTGAGCATCAGAAGGCCAACAATGGAATAAGCTCAATGTAACAAGATTGAGAATGTCGAGGTGGATGAGTAAACATATTAGATGTTAAAGGATTAGGGATGAAAGCATTACAGGAAAAGTTGGAAGAACACCATGGCACAAAAGACGGTAAAACTTGCCTTAGATGGTTTGGGAATGTGCAGAGAAGGCCTGTAGAAACTCCAATGAGAAAAGTAAATTAGATGGATGGCAGCCCAAACACCAGAGACAAAGGAAGATTGAGAGGAAAAAAAAAAAAGTATAGGTGAAAGCATTAAGAAGATTTTTTGAGTCAATAGTTTGTCTGAAGACATAATTTATGATAAAACATTACAATGCCATTGATTCATCTAGCTGATAAAACATTGCAATGTCATTTGATTCATCTAGCTGACCTGACCTTACGTTAATAGACTTGGCTGTTTTTCTTGTTGATAATTAATGGCAACATTACTGCATATACTTACTTGTCCCAACAATTACAACTAACCAATAATATGTAATAACATTGTACCCTAGTAACAATAAAAATAGCTCAAAAAAAAAATTTGCTAAAGCACTTTTAAGGGATGCATAAGAGGGACTTTGACTCCTTTAGAAGGAAGGATGCATTTTTGAAGGTAAGGTATGAAATTATAAGTGATGATTGGGAAATCAATGGAGTATATTTTGATAAATTCATAGTTTATTACACATGTGCATGTATTTTATTACAATTTTCCCAACCATTAATACTTCAATCAACATTTTTATCTCTGCACTTTATCATATAAAGTAAACCATTCCCTTTAGAGGAGCCAAAGCTGGTAAGGGCGGCACAGGTAAAAAGAGAGAAAACTTAAGTTGGCATCGAATGTTACCCAATGATCCTTCTCTTCAGCGGCAGGTTTCACAAAATTCATCCAATCTCCAAACCCTCTCTTTTTTTCTGTAGGCTGTTCACTTGTTCTCAATGATTCCGCAGGCCTCCTACTTCCACCCATTTCCTTGACCTGCAATGAGAAAACAAGAGGACATAATGACATATGCTAGCCCCCAACATTGAAAAATGATTTGAGAGAACTGGATAAGTATATGTAACAAAGATCCAACAAGAGAAGTATTCAAGCTAGAATATCTTTATATAGGATTAAAAATAATTATGATCTAGCTAGGAACAATATCAATAGAAGAGATGAGTTCTATATCATTGCATGAGACATAGCAGAAATTGTTTGATAGTTCAACTTGACAAGTTCATGGACAAAGAGAAAAAGACAAGATATTACACCCTTTGGTCCTTATTATAAGGCACACTTTAGAAGAAATTTATAAGACGTTTTATAATTTCTACACAACTTCAGGTTTATTTTTCTTGTTTACCCCTGTTAAATATTATGAGTATTTGTGTTTTGTATTAGTGAATGGTAAGAAGGAAATTTCAAAATTCATTAATAATTAAGTTAATTTGGTACATTGGTAATATATTTTTAAAGGTTTTAACTAAATTAAGTGTTTTATTGGTACAAGTGATTATTTATAAGTACCCTCTATTAAGGACCAGAAGGAAAGGAGTAATACAAAATTTATAAGGTATTTAAAATAGATTATGAATGGTGTTCGGTTGCCTACCAATATTCTTAGACTGTAGCTTTTATATATATACACACACATATACATACATACATATATCGCAACTCCACTTAATTCCAATTGATTTTAAAACGATATCAAACAAGCTCGTCATGGTAATTTCTGGTAGCACTTGGTTCGGTAGGCATATTTGGAGGGGAGTGTTGGGAAGTACTACATCTCCTACCTCAATTCCTATTCTGATAGGCTCACCTGCTTTGGCAGGCAAACATATGTGGAGGGGTATTGGGAAGTCTCACACCATTTGAATTTGATAGTTTTAAGCCATATGAACAAATGTGATTAATCCTATATTTCATCTTTTTATAATGACTCTTTCTATAAAACTCCTAGACATCACAACTACCAGAGAAAATAATAGGATGATGTTTAAGTTCCACCTATAGAACACATTAAAAGTAAAACATATAGTTCTACAACAAACACTTGGTAATATGGTATGAGACAGATAAGTAGGCACTAAATATAACAAATTTCATAAAATAGTAAAACTAAACATGTCATACAACAAATTTCATCAAATAGTAAAACTAAAATGTCATACGTAAAAAAGAAAACCTAGAATGTACACTGCATATTAAACAATGCAAGCAACTAAAACTAAATCCTGTCTCCCAATAACATCAAACAAACCCAGTGTCTTCCACCAGATATTAATAAAATTCCCAGTCTTAGTAATCTAATTTATCAGCAAAATAATATTGGCATACAGGAAGGATGAATTTCTCTTAACCTGTATGGTAGCAGCAGTTACTGTATCCAAAAGTGTGTTGGTTGTATAACTATTGGATTGCAATCTTATTCGCCTTGACTCAATATCCACCGAGTTCTTTGACCAAAATGCAAAGGTAGATGAATCGAATTTCTGCATAATTCAATTAAAAAATATTATATTGAGATTGACTACAAAATAATTTCAAAATATTTATCCAAAATTTCACAAAGGAGATTAATAAGCTTACATCACATCTTGTTATGTTCTCGAGTGGATATATTCTCAATGTTCGACTAGTATTTGGGTCCAGCATACGAATTCCATCCAAACCAATCTGAAAGAATTAGCATTGGCAAAATCACAAATTCAAATCAACCACCATGGTAATGATAAACAATACCCAACAAATAGTTTAATGAATGCACAACAGAAATTATGCTAAGTGCCTTCTGGGATAGATAGATATTCACACAAAATGTTGGCAGGATTCAGAATCTGCAGTGTAATATAACAACAACAAAAGCTTTGTAATATAACCGACTCGTTAGATAAGTTATATTCCTTTTTAATAGGATATCAAACTAACTACTAGTACACAACCCCTCAGGCTCAAGCCTTTTAAGACGAAAAGCCTAATTATACTTAGGTTTTGGATGAGTTAAGCCTTAAAAGTTTGCTAAGGGGTCATAGTTAATTAGTTTATTTTAAACAAGAAACATGGAAATAAAAACCAATTTAAAATGACGTGACATTAAAACATAGATTAATATAGTTAATCGGAGCATTGGAGCTAATAACGTATCGGGACCGAGACACATTAACTCATAGGCTAAATAAATCAAGATTAATAGGCCACTAGCGCATAGGCTAATAAATCACGGTCAACAAGCCACTTAGCACATAAGCTAATAAATCAAGGTTGATAAGCTATGTCGGGAACGATAGGCTACTTAGCGCATAGATCATGTTGGGGCCAATGAGCCACCTTGAGCATGTTGAGGCAAAGAAGTTGTATTGGGGCCTTAAAAGTCACCTCGTGCATAACTCTCTACAAAGAAGTCGTATTAGGGCCTACAAGTCACTTTGTGGATAACCCGACAAAGAAGCTGTATTAGGGCCTACAAGTCACTTGATGCATAACTCAACAAATAAGTTGTATTAGGGCCTACAAGCCACCTCGTGCATAACCCAGTAAGAAGTAGTATTGGGGCCTATAAGCCACCATGTGCATAACTTGGCAAAAAAGTCGTATTGAGACCTACAAATCACCTCGAGTATAAGCAAGCAAAGAAGTTATATTGGGGCTTACAAGCCACCTTCTACATAACCTCGGTTGATAAGCCATATTTTGGCCTATAAGCCTCCTCTACTCGTTGTGTTGTCTCAGTTTGCCTTCTTAATTCAATGCTGCATAATCTCCTTCTTCTGGGGCTTGGGGTTGAGGATCTCTCATGGTGAATTTGGGGTAATGTGGCTTTTTACTCAATATAGTGTAGGACCAATTTTAACCTTTCTATAGACCGGCATCAAAATGTTCTAGCCAAAAGTACTTGGTCTGATTCCTAGGGCTTCTAACTAAAACATCTAGAATTTTGTGTGTTTGTTTATAGTGATAGGTGTATTTTACAAGCCTTAGTTAGTTGTTAGGTTATTCTTAAATCTTATCTAATATTATTGAATATTTAAAGTTTGTATTTTTCTAAATAGATTTCAAATACCACAAACAGGTATCCTTTACTTTTTGTCTTGAATCTGACTCTTAATGACTAGTAGGCTCTATAGCCAACTCATAGATAAGTTAAATAAGTTACATTTCCTTTTAATAATAAATCGGCTAAGTAAAAGTATGCATGAACAAACTTATACCGTAGGATTAGTTATGGAACATACCGTAGTCTTAGTCATGGAACGGCTGTATAACTATTTAAGCTACTCAAAAAAATATTTAACTACGTAAGTGCATTTTGTTTTTCCATTCAATAAAATATTCCCAATAAAGTATAAGGAAGATTAATAATACTCATCCAATTAGGGGTGCTACAGAATTTATTTACTCTTAATCAACATTCAAGTGTAACTTAAGTCAAAATCAAAACACTGATCATCTTCATCCACAGTACTTTACCTGACAGAGAACATCCATAGTGCTCTGGCCACTACTTTCCGCCAACAGCTTCACCCGAAACTTCTGCACTCCGCTATTCGTATCTTCTCCGGAATCCACCTTCGGCACCGCCTTCACAACCTTGCTCGTCGCAGACCCAGCACCACCAATCGCTCTCCCGTAGTCATCAAAACCAGGCGAAGCGGAAGCCGCTGGAGCCGGGCCTCGTGCTCCATACGGCTTCGTGTTCCCGCCTTCGTACGCAGACACTCCCTTTCCATAAACGCCGTCGTTCCCCCACGAGTCCGAACGCGTCGGGTTTAGGGAACCGTAGTCATCGAAGTCGTAAGCGGGAGTGGAGTAGGGTGGATTTGGATTAGGGTTGGAAGGAAGAGAGGGTGGAGGAGGAGGGTAATAAGGTTGGTGCGAGGGTTGGATTAAGGGGTTGAAAGAGTAAGAAGGTGGAGGTTCGGGATAGGAGGGAGGTTTGGGATAGTAGGGTTCGGTATACGAGGGTTCGGGATAGGAGGGTTCAGGATAGGAGGGAGCGTAAGGAGCGGAGCTGAAGGGAGGCGCGGATGAAGCATAAAGGTTTGGGAGTGGGTGGGAGGGGTCTCGGGTTGGGTTTGGGTTTTGGTTGAATTGATAGTGTGGAGATGAAGTGTAATCTCTGTGATGCATTGCTGAAAGCTGATATGATTCAACAATGGAAGCTAAGAAGATGAAAGAAACACCAATTACACTTCTGAGCTAGGAGAAAAGAATCTGTGTGGAGGAGTGCTTCCAATTTGGCAATGCTGTTCTTATCAAAGAACACAAAGTGAAAAGGTGTGAGGTTGTTGATAGGTTGACTTAATTATAAAATGTCAAAACATTAATTCACTTTTTTTTAATAAATATATATATATATATATATATATATATATATATATATATAAAGTGAAAATACTGTTTAGATTAACTATTTGTAAATTATTTTTATTTTATTGTTAATCTGGTAAACAAGTGAATGTGGTGTAGTGTGTGACTTTTTTTTTTCTGTAGTTGAAAGAATAAAGCTGACACGTCAAATGAAAATATTTTTATAGATTGCTGTAAATATTATATAACTTAATTATAAATTAATAATGAAATCTCTTAGATTATGATATAATTAAATATATATATATTATAAATTTTAAAAATTTAAAGGAATATCTTAAACTTAACAATATAATTATCAAAGCCACAATTAATTAATAATTATATTATGATTATGTTTATAAGTACATATACAAATTTTATAACATGTAGTTTACAAGAAAATTTCCGAAAAATGCTTACAACGAAACATATTTAATTTGTTATGTATTTTACCTGGCATTATTTTATATTGTCATTGTTGTTTTGATTTTATGTTTATTTTTCAAAATTACCAATTAATAATAAACCAATATTTTGAAGTTGCCCATTTTTTAAAATTTTAAAAATCTTTCAACTTGTTGCTTAAAACTACTTCTCTTTTATTTTCCATTTAGCGCCGTTCTACACGTTAAAGAAAGCTCAATATCATAAATTTGCAGTTATAACAGTATTTAATTACAAGTTACATTTTTTATTTTATTTTCCCTGTAATGATATTTTTAGTAGTAGTAATAATAAAATAAAGGTGGAAGAATATTTCATTTATGGTGGAGCTTAATTTTGTGGAAATCCTATTAAGAATCTTTTAATAAATAATAATTGAAAATTCAGTATTATTTTTTAAGACCGGAAATAATCGGTTTATTCAAATAAATGAATAATAAGTTACCAATTAAATGATATAAAACAAGAGAACAGGAAGAACAAATAAAAGGAATACAAATTTTATTTGAATGTGTAAAGATCAAGTTTTAATTTTTACTTTTTTAGGTAAAGTTCTTCACTATAATATATGAATTTCGGTTTTACAACTAAGAATTTTGATATTGTTCTAAATTAAAGTTTAAGTAATTGATTTTGAGTCTTAGAGTATAAACATAGTATTAGAGTGAAAGGTCAAATTAATATTGTTTTTTAGAAAAAATTTCAAGTTCTTCCCGAGTATCTTTGGTTGGGGTACTAAAATATAATAACACTAGTTAAAATGAAAAGTTTAGAATATTATAAAGTCAACTATTTTTTCATTTTGATAACAAGAAATCTTAATAATAAAATATATTTTTACAATTTTATTTATAAACATCATATTAGATCATTCTAAAAATAATTCTTTAATATGGTCTGATGATTATAAGTTGTTTCATTGTGTATGAAAGATAAAATTTCTTAATATCAATTAAGATTTTGTATTGACATTAATAAATCTCAAATTAAGAAATAAGAGAAAAACAAACCAAAAGAAACAACAAGCATAATGCTTAACAAATAACTCATTAAGCATCAAAAAACAAATTATGACAGTGAAAAAAAAAATACAAATAATCCTTGATGTCGTATATATAATTGTCAATGCTTTGTAAATACAAGTTCATTCTTAATCATTACATGTCATTTCATTGTATATGGAAAATAAAGTTTATCAACACCAATTAACAATTTGGTAGCGACACTAATAAAATTGAAATTAAGAAATACAGAAAAAAGGAACCAAAAGTAACAAAAGTGTAATCTTCAATAAATAAATCATCAAACATAACAAAGGAAATCATGAAAAATAATAAAAGAGTATATCAACAAAGGAAAACTCTGGATGATTATGTTGTCTAATTTAAATTGAGTTAATTTAACAATGTCATTAAGTCAATGTTGAAGCACAAAATTTGAAAATGAAATCAACATTAACTATTCTTATTCAAAGTAATAATTTTTCATGGTTTATCACGTGAAGATTCTTATATTGATCTCAGCGTTTCACATTTATAATATAGTCAAAATCCATCAAATGGATGATGATTATATTTGCATCAACTTATTCCCTTTTCCCTTAATGGCAAGACTAAGGAGTGATTTTCATTGTTCCTTTCAATGCCAATGTCACATCACATGGGATGAACAAGTAGAAAAACAAAAAGTCATTATGTGAGGATTAATAGTATTTTAAAACTTTTCTTAACACATGAGTTTGACAAACGAACTCAAATTAATACTTTCTTACAAATCTAAGAAAGGAAATAAAGTTATTACTCAATGCTTATGCAAAAAGTACCATGCGAAACAAGACACTCAGAGTGGTAAAAAAAATTATTGAAAATACAACAAGTGATGGAAACATGCATCACAAAATAAATTTACGACATAAGAAAAATATTTATAATTAAAATATCACGATGTTTAGTTAGCTCAAGATCACAATCTAGCACAATGAGACTCTCACCAAATATATATATATATATATATAAAATCTTTAGTAGTTGCATAATATTTTAACAACAAGCTCCTCAGCTAATCATTATCGGTAAGTATTTCAATATCAACAAATAAATGGGTACAACTTTTGAGTCAAAGCACTTCTTACTAGATAAAGTCTTTATGTTTGCAAGAGATCAAGCAGTATATTAGTATATGGTAAAAATGATTTATACCGAGATTTGGTGAAAATTGATGGTTGTTGTTTTGACTCAAGGTATGAGTGGCTACAAACTAGATAGTCCAAGTATCCTTAATAGGTCAAGTTCGTGTAACATTTATAGATGGATTATCTTCAAACCTTTTACTAGGGGTCCTGGGGTATTAGAAAACAATAACCCTAATCAAAGTAGAAAGTTTGAATATAAGAATTTATTTCAATATGTTAACCTCAAGAATTTCGATAACATAACATGTTTCTTAAATTCTTGCTGATTTTGTTTATAACCACTATACTGAATCGTCCTAAGAGCGATTCCCTAACCATCGTGCAGTCTCGGCTTTGGTTATTAGGTTGCTCAGCCAAAAGATGACTTGGTTAGTCAAAACCTACTGCATTATTCTGATTCAAAATTGTCTTTAACATTATTCTTATACACTTTTACTCTTTTCTTTTCTCTATTCATGCACTTATCAAGTTGTAACTTTGTATTCGTTTATGATATTTCTTTGTTTTTTTTTTTACTTGTGTGTATGTTTTTCTTTTACCATAATTTTCCTTTGTTTTCTTTCATGCTAACTTTTTATCAATATCAATGATGATAAAATTACAAGTCTTTTTAAGATTCACCTCCATATGTCTTCAAATTCTTAACAAACATCTTTATACTTATGGTTAAAAATTGAAAATTGCATAATGCTAATAAATATTTGGCTTTTGGGATGATAGTATCCTGTGAGAAAATTAAACTTCGTCATTTTGATTCCATCCCATTTTAGGATGAGATTACCATTGCTACTATAGTTATTTTGATCTTAATTTTGCATGCATTGCACTTGTTTATGTGTTATTTTAAAGACCACGCATTGCTCAATGTGATGATTTTTACATCATTGAACATGATTATAAACATATTGTTTGTAATAGGTTTGTAGTAATTAAAGTTGATTAGGAAATTGATTTATTTACCTATTCAAATTTTCAGTTAGTAAGTTGAGTGAGAAACTTTAATGAGTTAATATTACATACTACAAACTTAACTTTAAATTTTCCTTATATTTTTTAGTAAATAAAACTTTAACATATTACATCTCATAATCAATTTATACTATGTTATATACTATGTTATAAATAAGGTTAGTTACTTAATTGAAAACATTGTTTATAATACAATTGATAAAAATAATACTTTGAGGTATCTTCATATCAAACTTAACACACTTTTAAGATAGGCTAGTATAAATAAATTTATAAAATTAACTACAAGAAAAACTCCTAAGTAAAATCTCATACTTCTCTCAAACATCATATCAAAATTCAAATTATTCTTATAAAAAATTAAAGTTATTCTTATTAAAACACGGGGATAACAATGATCAAAATCTCTAGAAAAATATAATGTAAAATTTATTTATCATGTCCTCTCAACTTATAGTATTATAATAAAACAAAATAAAATCAATATGTATCTTTTGTCATTAGAGATAAAAGAAATAAAAATTAGTTTCTTAATTTCATTTGTTACTTATAAAGTTTAATGTTGATAAAATCTTAACTATTTTAACATGTATTTTCAGCAAATTATCAAATATTACTATCATAAATATATAAGAATGAATATTTATAATACTATTTTTTAATAAATTAATAATTAATATTGTTTCAAATATTAAGTATTTTGCTTATTAACGTAAAATAGTTATTTTTTTACAATTATCTTATTAAGAATTTAACAATATCCATTATTATATAAAATATATTTATCTGTTATTTCAAAAGTTAATGTTATAACGATGCAATTATATTTAGATGTATAAAGTTTATTTTTATCATTGATACGTAGCTAAAACAGTTGAAATATAAAAATAGAAATAATCTTAAATATATTTCGCTATAGTATTTAATGCGATATATTTATTTATATATCTTGAAAGTTGAAAGTTAAATAATTTTAGCTAAATTTACTAACTCAACTGAAATAAATGAAAAAGCACAGTGGCAATCTTCTATATTGTTTGAGTTAACAACTTTATTTTAATAAACTGAGATGCCCACCACTTTTTATTGCAAATTGAAATCATCGTATTATAAATAAGTAGTAGAAAAAAAATATAAGAAACAAATAAAGAGAAATGTACATGCAGGTTTATTTTGAAAATCACAATTCAATTAAAAAATTCTGTATACACAATATGAAGTTATTAATTTTCATTCGTAATCTTCGAAATTACTAATTTTGCATCTGTGCATAATATTTTAAACTACGAATATGAAATCTAATTCTTACTTCGATAAGTCATCATATTATCACAAAAATATACAAGCAAGAACTACAAAATATAATAAGATAAGTAATTGAGAATAATAAAATAGTTTGTAATCAAAACAAAATATGCGGGAAGCGAAGTATGCATTTATCATTCTTTTCATTAATATATATATATATATATATATATATATATATATATATATAATTATAATTAAATTATTAATAAATTTAATAAAATTATAAATAATAATAATAATAATAAATATTAATAAAAATATGAAATAATAAATTATAA